>Ga0325410_1005675_pt1 | contig 13759 bp, 9 predicted proteins | sample PopdelMetagenome_16_FD_206182 | JGI IMG/M metagenome (GOLD analysis project Ga0325410, IMG submission 206182) | Populus deltoides microbial communities from Bellville, Georgia, United States - Xylem-PdIQD-R3 | ecosystem: Host-associated > Plants > Phyllosphere > Stem > Wood/Secondary xylem... | reverse complement strand
CCCTCTCTCTCTAAAAAACTCAAAACACACACATTCCCCCTTCAAACGTCACTACTCTCTCTTTAGCAATCCGCTGCTGCACCAAAACAAGAGAAAAAGATAACAAACCCTAAAACAAAATGGTGTTCAAGAACAAGCTATTTTTCTCATCTTCAAAGAAATCAGAGACTTCAAGTCCTGATGGATCCAACAACAGTCCAAGATCAATCGGGTCAAATTCACCGATCCGGTCCGACAAGAAAAAACCCGCCAAATCTAAAGATTCAACACCTACTACTCCAGCTAGTACTGCTTCTTCTAATAATTCTACTTGCAAGCAAACCCAAGTTAAAGACGGGGTAAAAAAGAAAGACTCATTTTTTAAAGGCAAAGAAACTGTGAGCCAACCTCAAACTCCTACCAAACCCGGGATTTCAAATTCTGGGTCGGATTTAAAATCCAAAAAAGGTGGTGTCTTGGTTGATAATAAGGAGAAAGAAGCAGAAAAGTATTCTGTTTCGCCGATTTTAGCTTCATCTTTGGGGTTGAATAGGATCAAAACAAGATCAGGGCCATTGCCACAAGAGACTTTCTTTAGTTTTAAAGGTGATAAAGGGAGTGGTGTATTGGGGTCTAGTAATTTGTCGAGGCCTAGTGCTAGTAGTGGGGATGGAGGGTCGAGTTCGAATTCAAGTTCTTTAGGGTCAGGAAAGAAGAAGGAAGGAATATTGGGGCAGAGTAAGTTGAGGGTGTTTCAAGAGAGTGGTAACGGAGGTGATAATTCGGATAGTATGTCTACTGGAAGTGGAGGACAGTCTAGAGAAGTTAGTCCGAATTTGCAGGCAAGAACTAGGTTGCAAAGTGGAGAGTCATCAAGCGAAGCAGGTAAGTTAGTTACCTTTTTTTTCTTACTGGTTATAGTTTTGAAGGTCGTGGTTGCTTGCTTTTACTTGTTTTAATATTTGGTGTTGCTCACATATTTGTCGTTTCAAAGTGTAGTTGACTATTGGGAAAATTTGTTAAAGTGTGACATCCTTTCAGGTGTTTAATAAGGGCTTGGTTCTTCCATAAAATCAACTGAAATAGGATTTGCTCAATCTTAAGCAATGTCTAGCTCCTTTCAGATGTTTAATAAGTAAGGGCTTGGTTCTTCCATAAAATCAACTGAAATAGGATTTGCTCAATCTTAAGCAATGTCTAGCTCCTTACATCCTCAAACCTAAAAGGTAGGTCATTTTAATAAGGAATTGTCTGGAGGAGCTATTCATATCCACTCAAGGATTGGTGAAGTATATTGTTCATGCAAAAGCTTTACTCTTTGCTGTATAGATCATGCAAAGGCTTGGAAGAAGGCCCTCAATCCTTTTGTTGAAAACACTACAAGGTGATGTTTTTTAACTTCCATGGTTGGGAAATCTTGCCTAAAATAACATAGCTTGAAGGGTGCCTCCAACTTAAATCTTAAATTTTGCTAAAGTGGCATAATTTTGGGACCATATTCAGATTTCAAAATTTGTCCAATGCACCAGCTTTCCATCCATTGGAGATAGATGACTAAAAGTCCACTTTTTCAGTAGCTAAGGTTCTTAAATACTAAGAGGTTTCAAATCTCATCCTTGGATTGCAAATCCGTTGTCTGCAAGGAACTGATAATTAAAACTTCATAACAATTAAATCTGAAAGGAGGATGATACCTTTATCAATGAACCTCTAAATCATGCATGGCTCCTCAAAGAGCTTTATTACAGGTACTGGTAAGATGTGTGGATTTTCAAGATTGTATGGAAATAATAACGGTGATATTTATGTGGTAAAGTGTTTGCAATTTTTTTTTTTTGCTTAATGTATTCCTGGATCTGACCTCACATTCAATTTATTAAGAATGATGGAAAGAATTGGACTGGAAACTGCATTGGGATCGTATTTGTGTATTTGCTTTTGAGATGTTCCATCATGCAATATGCTCCGCGACGTAGTTAACTAAGTCATGTTTGTTTTGCCAGATATATGGTATCCAAACTATTAGAGAATAGCATAAGTCAATCTTGAAACCTCACCTAATAATTTTAGCTTTCGGGTTGGGTTGAGATGATTTTTTGACATGATATTAGAGCCTTGTTGATTAAGTGATCATGAGTTCGAATCTCATCACTCCAAGACTTTCACTTGAGGGGGTGTGGAAATAGTATAAATCATATATTGGAACCTCACCTAACAATTTAAGCTTTTGGGTTGAGATGGTTTTTTGACAGAAACAATGTCTAATATGAATTTGTATCCACAACATTTTACATGAAGAAGTGTACACTTTCTGGAAAAGCTGTCCAATTTTGGTGGAACTTTCAGAATTGTGATTTAGTTGACAGGTTTTGCAAAAGAGTTTCCAATTTCTGTAAAGAAAATTTGTGGAGTTATTGGAGATGAAGCAATATGCCTTGGATGACTAAATTATATAAAAAACTAGTTTGAAAGAGATATATCCTAGCAGGTTCTTCATCATGTCAGAACATCAGGGTCTGTTCAACATGAGGTACTGAATTTGTTGCATGCATTTGTGGGGGACCAGATGGACGCTGTGTTAATAGGGATAATCATGCAAGGAACATGTTTGGACAGCAAATTAATTCATGTTTTGTAATGACAAAATTCTTGGTGAGAAGTCACACTGTATGTCTTTATTTTATGTGTAAAAAGAATAAGGGAGGTCTTCTTTATTTAACTATTCAATTGTAGCAGAATTGCTGTTAAACTTCATCAATCTGGTCAGTGTACAATTGTGCCTAAATTCCTGTTGACGTTGTTTAGAAGTTGGATGGCTGTACATATTGGGGGCCTAGGATGCTATGGTTTCATAGTTGGGAAGTTATTGTGTGCTGGAAAAAAAAAAAAAAAACAGTGCGTGCAGTTGCAATGCCCTTCACTTTTCTTTTTGTTACATTTGCATAGATAGAAGGCCTTTTCCATGGGACAGAGTCTGAAATTCATACAAGTTTAAACTTTGTCAATGTAGAAATGGTTTTTGCTCTTGGAATGTTTTAACTTGCATGCAATGTTCATTATGTCTTCCTTTGCAAAAACACATTTCTGATATTTTGTTACCATGGCAGGTCAACATAATTCATCATGGGGTCACTCTGGAGGCTTACGAAGTTCAGATGCTATCACACCTGAGGTACTAGTCAAGATATTTTTATTGATATTCCCTCACTTGTCTCCTACCTAGTCGATTGTTCTTCTGCTAGCTTTCCTCACAATGGTGTTTTAAATGTTTGTTTTTCTAGACTTATGATTGTGACAACCCAAAGGAATCTGAATCTCCCAGGTTTCAAGCAATACTCCGTTTGACAAGTGCCCCTAGAAAGAGGTTTCCTGCTGACATAAAAAGTTTCTCACATGAATTAAATTCCAAAGGTGTACGGCCTTTCCCATTTTGGAAGCCTCGAGGGCTAAATAACTTGGAGGTAACTTATTCAATTGCGTTATATCTCTTCTAGATGATGCAATGTGCTCTATGAAGTTTGCCTCCTGATTAATCTTCTAGTTTTGGTACAGGAAATCTTGGTTGTCATACGTGCAAAATTTGACAAAGCAAAGGAAGAAGTGAATTCTGACCTGGCTATCTTTGCAGCAGATCTGGTTGGAATTCTTGAAAAAAATGCGGATAGTCATCCTGAGTGGCAGGAAACTATTGAAGACTTGTTGGTTTTGGCTCGGAGTTGCGCTATGACATCACCTGGAGAGTTTTGGCTTCAGTGTGAAGTTATAGTCCAAGAACTGGATGATAGACGCCAAGAACTTCCCCCAGGAATTTTGAAGAAACTTCATACCCGAATGCTTTTCATCCTAACAAGGTGTACCAGATTATTGCAATTCCACAAGGAAAGGGTGCTGGATGAGAATGAAAATGTTTTCGGGCTTCGTCAATCTAGGCTTTTGCATCCTGTAGATAAACGAATTCCTTCTTTTGTTGGTAGGGATGGGAAAGTTTCTAGTGCTGCAAAGAAGGCAGCTTCAGGAAGGAAATCATATAGTCAAGAACATAAGGCTGCATTAGTAAGAAAATCATACAGTCAAGAGCAGCGTGATTGGAGCAGAGAACAAGACATACTGCCAGGAAAACTGCTCTCTCTTGCTGATAACGCTCTTAAGAGTGACGAGTCTCCCACAGGCAGGGATCGGATATCTTCTTGGAAGCCACTCCCATCTCCTCCTGGCAAAAGCACAAAGGAAGTTGTTCCTGTAGAGGAGCAGAATGACAGTAAGATTGAACCTTTGAAAACTTCAAATGACAGGAGAGGAGCCTCTGACGTGCATCTGGCTGCTGCAAAGGTTTCTGACCTTCCAATGGTGAAAGATGTGCATGAAAATTCTACGAAGCACCAACCTAAAATTTCTTGGGGAAACTGGGGCGATCAGCAGAATATTGCTGATGAGAGTTCAATAATTTGTCGCATTTGTGAGGAGGAAGTTCCGACTTTACATGTAGAAGATCATTTAAGAATTTGTGCAATTGCAGATCGATGTGATCAGAAGGGTCTAAGTGTCAACGAGCGCTTGATCAGAATTTCCGAAACACTTGAGAAGATGATAGTCCAGAAGGATATTCATCATGCAGTGGGAAGCCCAGATGTTGCTAAAGTATCAAATTCTAGTGTGACTGAAGAATCTGATGTTCTCTCTCCAAAACTCAGTGATTGGTCTCGTAGAGGGTCAGAGGACATGCTTGACTGCTTTCCTGAAGCTGATAATGCTGTTTTTATGGACGACCTAAAAGGGTTGCCTTCCATGTCATGTAAAACCCGATTTGGTCCCAAGTCTGATCAAGGAATGGCCACATCATCAGCTGGTAGCATGACTCCTAGATCTCCATTATTGACACCAAAGACCAGTCATATAGACTTGCTTTTAGCAGGGAAGAGTGCTTTTTCCGAGCATGATGATCTTCCTCAGGTAGTTGTCTATTTTTCTGTTTTCTTATAGATAAATGGGTTATGAATCCCTTTGAAACGGGGCGGGTTTGGGGCAGGTTATACTTCTCTGGCCCCTTCCCATATTAATTGAGCTCATAAGGTTATGGGGATTCCTCATTAATAAAAAAAAGTATAATATTTGTATGTACAATTAATACTTGGCAGTTAATATCTGATGAAAAATTGATATTAATTTCATATGAATATTGAATTTTATAGCAACTCTCATTAATATTGAAGTATAAATTGATATTAAAAGGTGAGTTATTCAAGAAATATACAGACAAAAGATCAAAAACAATATATATGGATATATATGATCAGGTTCGGGTTCTCCACGGAGCGGGGGCATGTACCCCGTCCCCATTTCCATTTTCATATCAGGGGAAAGCCCCCATACCTGCTCCCATCGGGTCAAGTTTTGTTGGGTTTCCATTAGGGCGTGTAATTTTGCCATTCCTAAAAAGGGGTTAGCTATTGTGCTTTAGGATGTTACAGAACTAAATAATGTTGCACTATAGACAGGGTGTCTCTCATCAGCACGGTAACACTTGTCCTTATTTTTAAATTGAATTTTATCTTAAATATTGGCCATATTCCAAAAATGCAATCTGAAATTCTTTGTAATTGCACATGCTTTCAGAGGGGACAAGAAAGAGAAAATGTAATATACAATGTTCTTAAGGCAGCTGGAAGAACATTAAGTACTTGGAAGTTGGTGTGGCCTTAATGCAGTTCTTGCTGATTGGAATTGATTACTTTTTGTTTAAGTTTTATTTTTGAAGGTGTCTATGTATTGATGCAGCTGAATGAACTTGCCGATATTGCAAGATGTGTAGCAACTACACCTCTAGAGGATGATCGCTCAACTCCCTATTTGCTAACTTGTCTTGGAGACTTGAGGGTTGTCATTGAGCGGAGAAAGTTTGATGCGCTTACTGTGGAGACTTTTGGAACAAGAATTGAGAAGCTTATTCGGTGGGTATCTGCATGAAAAGTTTTGGAGTTTTCGTTATTTATGCAAAGAACATCCATGTATTATGAAGTTTGAATTTAGCTTTCAGTGAAATTTAGTGTGCATTTCTTCTAGAGAAGTTTCACAATTTTGAATTTTTATGGAAAGCTAATTGATTGCCACTTTGTTCTTCTTTCTTGTTGTGCAGGGAGAAATATTTGCAGCTTTGCGAGCTAGTGGAAGATGAGAAGGTTGATATAGCAAGTACTGTAATTCATGAAGATACACCTTTGGAAGATGATGTTGTTCGAAGCTTGAGAACAAGTCCAATACATTCTTCTAAGGATCGTACCTCCATAGATGACTTCGAGATAATAAAACCAATAAGTCGTGGGGCGTTTGGAAGGGTGTTTTTAGCTAAAAAGAGAGCAACAGGAGACCTTTTTGCCATAAAGGTACCAATATTTGATGTTGTGGTTGTAATTTCTTTTGTAGTTTGACTTTTGCTTCGTTTTATTTTACTGATTGCTTTTTTTTCTCCTTAAATTTCCTTTGTTTAGACAATATTTATGTAAATGTGTGTGTAATCAACTATAATTTTGGGGCTTATGAGGCCTTGAAGTTAGGTGCCTCATGCAGGAAGAGGTTGTGAATAGCCCCCCAAAAGTAGAATTTTTTGATCAAGATGGAATGGGGTGAGGTAATGGTACTGTAGTTAGGCCCAGTGGGATTTTGTCAAATAAGAAACTGTGATTTTTTATGGTAGTTCCTCAAGTTCACATAAAGGGTAAGACGAGACAAAGGATGCATCGAATTCCTTCAGAAGTCTGAACACTTTTTACAGGGAATCTTAAGGAAACTATATGTTTGAATTTGAGGGCCGGCATTCATGATGATATTTGTTTTAAGAGTTGGAATGGCAAATCTCCCTTTAGTCAATAATATAACTACTGTTTCTTAATTTATGATTTTGTCTGAATAGATGGAATTTTAGATAATATGTTTATGTGGGTGTGTGGGTGTGTGTGTGTGTGTGTGTGTGTGTGTGTGTGGACCCAGTGTTTGTTGCTGATATTAGGCTGTAATTTAATGGTTCTTGTTGTTGAGTGTCCCATGCTCGTCTTTTGTTAGTGGGAAGTAAAGAGGAAGTTGAGTCTGAATTGATTGGATACTTGGCATTTGCAACAGGTTCTTAAAAAGGCTGATATGATCCGCAAGAATGCTGTTGAAAGTATACTAGCAGAACGAGATATTTTAATTTCAGTCCGCAATCCCTTTGTGGTGAGCATGCCTAGCTTGCATATCATTTTGGCAGGTCATCATAAATTCATTTTCCATTCTAACATGTATGTGTAATTTGTCAGGTTCGCTTCTTCTATTCATTTACTTGTCGTGAGAATTTGTATCTTGTGATGGAGTATTTGAATGGTGGCGATCTGTATTCATTGTTGAGAAATTTGGGCTGCTTAGATGAAGATGTTGCTCGTGTATACATTGCAGAAGTTGTAAGTTTTAGTGTTTTTCCCTCACAAATACTTATACTGCATATAGAGCAGTTTCAGAATCTAATTATTATTGCTTTTAAGGTGCTCGCTTTGGAATATTTGCACTCACTGCGTGTAGTTCATCGTGATTTGAAGCCTGATAATTTGTTGATTGCACATGATGGACATATCAAGGTAACTCCTTTATTTTATTTTATCTTATCTTTTTGTACTTGTCCTGCTATTTCTTATCAACACCTACACTTTTTGATTGCCATTATTTTGTTTATCCTGTGACCTTGTTCCAGTATTTTTTTTTTAATTTCAAGATGCCCTTGTCCAACTAAGGTGTACATTCTTTTTAACAGCTGACAGACTTTGGTCTTTCCAAGGTTGGTCTCATCAATAGCACCGATGATTTATCTGGTCCAGCAGTTAGCGGGACTTCCATGCTTGTGGATGATGAACCTCAACTATCTACTTCCGAGCATCAGCGAGAAAGGCGGAAAAAACGTTCTGCTGTGGGCACACCTGATTATCTTGCACCAGAGATTCTTCTGGGAACAGGACATGGTTTGTATACCTTGTTTTAGCTCAGGGGGTTACAATTGCCTTTATTTTATTTGTATAGTGATGCAACATTAGGTTTACTAAAAGTATATGTTTGGCGTTCCTTAAAGCAGCTTATGTAATGCTAACCTTATTACTTAATTGCATTTAAATGCCTGAAACAATAAACTCTGTATAATTTTCTGCAGGAACAACTGCTGATTGGTGGTCTGTGGGTGTTATTCTATTTGAATTGATTGTTGGTATTCCACCCTTTAATGCAGAGCATCCCCAGGTTAATTCCTTGCTTCTGTCTACAGTATTGTTATGAATTTTGTTGTTATGTTCTCTCTTCAACTTACCTCCTGATAAATTATTTTTCATTCTATCTTCTTTTACGAACTTTAATTAATTAATTTATTTTTTCTGAAAAATATTTCTATTGTATTCTCTAAACAATGAGTAGTCCTTTTCATGCTTAGGATTTATGAACCTAAGAGTATTCTCCAATAATAACTAAGGATAACTTTGAGATGCTTAGTTTGGGTCATGAGAAGTATTCCTCTCTTATGAAAGTGAGCGTTGCTGGAAAAGTTTTAAAAGAAATGGTTCTGGAAAGTGCAGGATGATATTATAATTGTCATACTACTAAACATGTTAGTTTTTTGGGATGGGAACTTTCCTCTCTCAACCACCTCTGAAGCAATGAGAGTTGCATTTGACCCTATTTTCTTAGCCCGTTGAGATGCTGCATTTCTTAATTAATTTTTTCTTTCAGTGAAACAGCCTAGGAGCAATGCAAGTGTAATTTTGGTTGAATATGTATCAGGAGTAAAACATTAATTTTTATAATTTTCTACATAATAGGTGTATATTGTTGAAATTGGGAAGTACAAAATACCTTCTACATAGGAAGATTTAAGTTTTTTTGTTTAATATTAACAATATTAGTGTATTCTCATTTAGAATTCCAAGTCTAAAATTAGAATTAGTTGTTTTTAAGAGGTTTATTTATGCACATCTTATATGATCTTTCAATAGGCGGAGTGCAATGTTTTTTTAGAATTTCCAGACAACATGCCCTTTGTGATGCGATCAATTTTAGGTCCAACTCTTAAGAATCAAGGTGTGGTGCTCAGGTTTCATTTCTAGATGTTATTCCTTAAACCTTCTTTAAATTCTAATATTAAATTACTGCAGAGAAGTTTCAGTAACCGGACTTGATCTATACAAAAACAAGTATTCCCCCAAACACCATACATCCATCCTCAACTCAATTAATAAAATTTGAACTCCTTTTACCCAGACCCATTAATCCCTAATTTTTCAAACCCTGGCTTGCTGTAGTATGTTCTTGGAAAAGAAATTCAGTTATGCTCTATGTCCTGTTGTGGGTTAGCATTCGCTTAAAATCTGCTCGGAGTTGGTACCAACAGGAAAGGATGAGACTTCCCAATTTGCTTTCCAGACTTCGGTTCATGATAAGTGTGGGAGGAAGTTGTTGAATGAATAGCTACAAATAGGCAGTAGACGTGAGATAGATTCTGAGAAAATCTGAATTTTTTCCAGATAATTACTTTTAAGACATGAATTAGAATGGTTCTCCATAGCTGACCTTGTTTCATCATCGCTTACAATTATATTCGATTTCGAGGAAATACAGAAACTTAAAAAAGATTATTACAAGGTAATTCTTTTAAGATGTCAATAGGGACCTTGATAGTGCGAGGTAGTATAATTTAGGTTAAATGACTCAGTGAGATATTATGACATATGGAGGCAGTCTACTATGGCAATGAGTTATACTTGAAGATAATTGGACATGATTATAGCTGTTAATATCACAGATGTTTACTTGGACAATAATTTTGGGGTGGTAGTTTGCATTCTAGATTAGATAATAAGAGATAGCTTAGAGGGTGGTAGGTAGTCTTCAACAATCTGGAGCTCTGCTTATGTGAACACCTAACTGAAACCAAGCCAATGTGCTAGTGTCCTATCTGTGACCAGATGGTTCCAATTTTTTAACACTATGTGATGGTGCTGCATTTGCAACAGCTCCATAGTCTGTAATGTAAAAACTTTAAAGGTGAACTAATTTTTGCACATATAGATTCATCAATCTTCCATTTCTAGCCCCAATTTATAAAATTTTCATTTTTACCCCTTTAGTTTTTAAGAGTTTCAATTTGCCCTTGCCATAAATTACTAATGAGAAGTTCATTCTTACCTTTTCTTTTTTCCTTATTTTTCTCTAAATCCCCATTCATGTATAGCATCTCACAAAAAACTTAAACCTCAAACTAAAATAAGCTGAAGCCAAACCTTCTCAAAGAAGAACAATAGTCCCCCCAAAGTGAAGTGAAAAAAAAAGAAAAGAAAACTATCAAAAGACCAAATTCAAAGAGGAGGCCATGTAATGTTAAATTGTAACATGGAACTTATTGGGATCTAGAAGGGTAATTTTGTGAAACTTTAAATTATAGGGGTAGAAGTGGAACATCAATGAATCTATGGGGGTAAAAATGATACCCAACTTTAAAATTCCTGATGAAGCTGCGAGAAATTGTTGCTTTACAATGGTTGATGATGCTCAGCAAAATGTCTTGGGTGGCCTGAGATGTGAGTTTGCGACATGTCATGTGGATTTGTATGAGTGGTCTGAGGTGATAGTGCATGAATAGTCATGTAGTTTTCCATACTTTTAAATAGCTCCATGTTTTTATGTCAAGCTCCTCTGTTGCTACCTGACCATCCCTATAGGGCATTGGCTTCTATTTACATGGTGGACATTAGTCAGGGTTGGTTGCAAAATTGTTTCAAACACCGAGTCATACAACCATTAATGTCAAATATGATAGTAGGCACCCAGGTGCATGGTGTTTTGGATCGTTTGGTGTACTACGTTAACCTTTACTGTTTTTCTTAATAAAGTAAAATTAAGCCATTCAAACCATCTTGTAACAAAGCTTGTGGGCTTTGGAATGCTATTCTGGAAAGTTATTTATTTCTTAGTGATTGCTTGAAATAGCCTTGGGTTTTTTTTTTCTTTTTATTTATTGGCATGTTAATTTTCAATTTTGTTTCTATTGCTCCATTCTTATTTCCCTTTTTGCTTCTAGACGATATTTGATAATATTCTCAACTGTAAGATACCTTGGCCACGGGTGCCTGAGGAAATGAGTCCTGAAGCACAGGATCTAATTGATAGGTAAGAGAGTTTGCCTAGTTCTTATAAATGGTTAGTCTATTAATGTTATTGAAATGTATATTTGATCTGATTGATTTAGTCATCATTTATGATGAGGATGGTTCCATTTCAACTGATTTGCTGTAAAATACAATGCCTGCGATCTCTTTGGTATTTTATGAGACCTGAATTTAGAGACTTTCTTATCTTTTTTGTATTTAGTGGATCTTAATTTGCAAGATATACTGTAAATTAGATTTCCTGAGGTAGAGTTTTGGATTGTGAATTGATTGATGTTTTTGAGTCTGAACTAATACTATTCATCTCCAGATTATTAACTGAAGATCCTTACCAGAGACTTGGAGCTGGAGGAGCATCAGAGGTGAACTTTAACTTTTATTTCTAGTTTATTTTCCAGCCTGTTCATGTTCATGATCATGCATGTATTTCATTGTACCTTTAACCTACTAAAAGCAGAACTTTTAATCCAGGTAAAGCAGCATGTATTCTTTAAAGATATCAACTGGGACACACTTGCCAGGCAAAAGGTGTGATTGTCTTCCTTGAGTATAAGCATGACTTTATGCAGTCTTACAAAATGGGTTGTAGATTGACTTATCATTTTTGCATCTGCTATCTTTCAGGCTGCATTTGTGCCCAGTTCAGAGAGTGCACTTGATACAAGCTACTTCACTAGTCGATACTCTTGGAATACTTCAGATGATGCAATATACCCAGCCAGTGACTTTGAGGATTCGAGTGATGCAGATAGCTTGAGTGGCAGCAGTAGCTGCTTAAGCAATCGACATGATGAAGTGGTATTATGTCCTCAAGTTTTTCTCAATCTTGGGAAATTTTTATGCCCCCCCTGCATATTTTGCTAAAGTGACTCACTCTTGGGCCATAATGATAAACAGGGAGATGAATGTCAAGGTCTTGCTGAATTTGAGTCTGGTTCAGGTGTCAATTACTCTTTCAGTAATTTTTCATTCAAGGTACTTCCATTCCCCTAAGCTGGATTAACAACTCCTTGGTTCTTCCCTAATCTGAATGTTTGACGTGTTTTTGGCGAGTAAAGTTGTTCTGTTTACCTTTTCTTTATTGAATTTTTTTCCTTACAGTCTTTCAATTTTTGGTTCCTAAAGTTAGATTGGGTTAAGAACTAATACACTCATCAAGAAATGATGTTTATTAGCCCAAACACAATTTTCATGTCTGCTAGGACAAAAAAATATTAGAACCTTAAAATATTCTGTTAGATTTCATTGAGAAAAATATTTCTTTGATCATCAGGAACAAATAAAAATTTTAAGAACAATATTTTCTTGATTTTCTTTTAGTCTGGAAAGAAAGGAAAGAAAAGGTAAGAAAATTTCAGATTCCATGCTTATAAACAATGTATTGCTCACGGATCATTTGTTCTGAGTTAATTTAGAACTTATTTAATATGATCCACGATGTGCTTTAGCTTATAGCTTAAATGTACAGCGGTGTGTCGTTGAAATATTTTTCCCCAATATTTATTGCTCTAATTCTTATGGGATAATTTATGCTGTATATTTATTCCATTCTGTTGTGTCCATGACTGCATTCTTACCTTCTTCTTTTTCCTGTGGTTTTAGAATCTCTCCCAGCTTGCATCAATCAACTATGATATTCTCTCTAAGGGTTGGAAGGATGATCCACCAACAACTAATTTATGACCATTTCTCCTCGGTCAGAAGCCAGAAGAATCGTGTTCCTTGGCATTGAAATCATTTTGAACGTATATGGGGCATCTGATTTGCCAGTGTTGTTTACATACTCTGTACATGTAATTACTCTAGTTAGTGTTTTCTCCCCTCATTACATCTTTTCATTTCTTCTATGATCTACAGATGGTAATTTAATTCATTTTTGATACTTGCAGACATAGAAGAAAAGTTGAGGACTGAAACTGCTTGGGGATGTGCTCTTTGTTTAGTATAGGTAAGGCATCCACACTGTTGGGGTTCAATTTTATTTGTTTAGTTGAGCTGAGGAATATTGTTTTCCATTATTTAAATGCCCCAGTGTTGGTCTACGCTCTTTGATGTGTGGTGTACTTTTTGTGATTTTCGCCTCGTATCAATGAAAGAACACATCCCTCTATTTGAAGTTCAGTGTAATATGATCATCAAACTTGCAAGATTCTTTGTTATTTTGTGGTTTAATCCAAGACCGTAAGAAGTTTAGAGACCAGTTGCTGTTTTTTGTCCAATCACAACGGGAAATTTGTTTGGTTAGCCAAATAGTTTATTCTTTTTATACTGGATTTCATATATAATTGTGTTTTAAACATTGGTTTTGTAGAAACTAAAATAATTTTTTTTTCCCGCTGTTCTACTTTATTTCACAGCAGTTTTTTTTAAAAACTGCTACTAAAAGTGTTTCTTAAATTTATTTATTTTTAAATTATAATTGCAAAAACTAAACGCTTAGACATGTCAGTATTTACTACTGTTAGTAGTCAGATTCTTTTTTGTTGGACTACCTGTTCTCGTATCTGCTTTGCTCCCCTTTTCTCCCCTCACCTTTTCCCTTGATTTGCCTTTGGTTTTCACAAATCCATTTATAATGAAAACTCTTGCTACTCTTTGCCTGACCTGTTACT
>Ga0325410_1005672_pt1 | contig 13765 bp, 18 predicted proteins | sample PopdelMetagenome_16_FD_206182 | JGI IMG/M metagenome (GOLD analysis project Ga0325410, IMG submission 206182) | Populus deltoides microbial communities from Bellville, Georgia, United States - Xylem-PdIQD-R3 | ecosystem: Host-associated > Plants > Phyllosphere > Stem > Wood/Secondary xylem... | reverse complement strand
TTTTTAATTGGCGTTTGATTTAGTAGTTCATTTTGGTTGTTTGGATACGAGGTTCTCGTAATATCAATTAAAGATTTTAATATGGAGTTAATGTTCAGCTAGTCAAAATAAAATAAGACTTTGGTTTATGTAAAATAATTAAGTATTAATGGTTTAAAATTGAATTCGTAACTTTCTTTGGTGGTTGAGCACCACCATTCTTGGTGGCATTGGAAGTGGTGGGTGATGGCTTTTTAGTGAGGGGACGCATGTCAACTAAGAAGTGGTGGTTAGGCTCTAACGATGTTTTCTCCTCCTTTTTTCACTTTCATCTCGTTGAATTTTGCATTGTTTTGTTCAAAATTAAATTGTGTCAATTTTATTTTTACATCAAATTTTATTTTTACTTTTTTATTCTTATTTTTTTGTTTTGAGTATTTATTTTTAATTTATCCTTTGATGTTGGAATGGTTAGGAAATGAACTTTATAATTTTTTTATGGGGTTATTGGGTCTCGAGACTTGGGTAATAAGTTTGAAAAGTTAACTCGAGCTAATAATAATTTTTTTTATATAATTGTTGAATATTATTTTTTTTAATTGAGTTTGTTGGAAATTGATCTTTGTGATTTTCTTTGTTTTTTTTATATAAAAAATTCTTATAGTTTTTAATTTTGTCATTCAAATTAAGTTTTTAGCTTTTTTTATTTCAATAATAATAATAATAATAATAATAATAATAATAATAATAGTGATACTGATAGTGATAATGATACTAACAATATTACTAGTAATAATAATAATAATGATAATAATGTTAATAATACTATAATACTGGTAATAATAATAGTTTATTATAATAATGATGATGATGATGATGATGATGATGATGTTAATAATAATAATAATTAAAATAGTAATAGTAATGATGAAACCAATAATAATACTAATAATACTAATAACAGTGATAATAATTGTAGTAATAATAACATTTTTTTATGACTAATTGTTGCAATAATATTAATAATTATGATAAAAATATTAATAATAGTAATAATTGTGATAGTAGTGGTAATACTACTACTAATAGTAAGGTTAGTTGTAGTAGTAATGATGATAACAATAATACTAACTAATGATAATATTAGTTGAATTATAATAATAATGATAATAATGATGATTATAGTATTAATAATAATAGTTTATTAAGAAAATAATGGTGACGGTGATAATAATAATTGTGGTAGTGGTAATAATAATGATAACAATAATAATAATAATTTATTAAGGTGATTGTAATATCAGTAATTATAGTAATGATATAAATAATAGTGGTAATAAAATCAATAATAATTAAAATAATAATAATGATATTATCAATAATGGTAATAATAATAGTATTAATGTTATTGATAGTAATGATAATAGTTATAATAGTGATAACAATAGTTGTGGTGGTAGCGATGATAATAGTGATAAAAATATTAATAATAATTATAATTATAATAATATTTATAATAGTAATGATAATAATAGTTATAATAATGGATAATAATAATGTTAGCAAGGCTAACAACAACAACAACAATAATGATAGTGTTAACAGTAATAATAACAACAATGATAATAATAATGATAATAATAATAGTAATTGTAATCACGATAATAATAACACCTTATTTTTATTTTGTTATTCTACAGGGTTAATATGGCTTGCAAGTTTGCTAGAGTAACTCAGGTTGGCTCGATTTACAGGTTTGGTGAGTTGTCTTTGTTTTTCTAATTGAACATGACTTTTTTCCTCGTTAATTTCTTCCTTGTACAGTAAAAAAAAATAGTTTAAGAGAAAAGCCATATTATTAAACTTTATAAAATCTATTGACATGTTCACAAGTTTGACAAGTTTAATGTATTTTTTTAACATTTTAGTATCGGGTTGGTGTTTAATTTAACGATTATTTTTTTTATCATATAATTAAATAAAAAATAGTTTGAAAAACAAAACAAATTATAATCCGGCTAAATTTCAGAACCCGGTTCACAAGTTTGACGTGCTAGCCCGGGTAACCTGGTTCATAAGTTTGATGAGTTTACCCACTGGATGAATATAATTTTTTTTAATCATTTGATTTTTAAATTTTCTTTCCTCAATTTTATCTTTTAATATTAGATTTGTTGAGGAATAAATTGCATAATTTATTTTTTATTGTTTTTGATAGAGCTATTACTGTCTTAAAAAAATATTTATTTTTAAATTGGTGTTTAATTTTAAATAAATATTTTTATTATATAATTAAAATTAAAAAAATTATTTTTTAAAAAATTATTAAATCCAAGACAGGGCAGCGCTATCAATTGATTCAGACAAGCATTTAACAGACAAACAAGAGCAGTTTCGGTGTTAACCCCAATTTTGAAAGTGGGCTTTTGCATTGGTTTTCTAAGGAAAAAATTGCATTTGCATTTGCATTCCCATATTATGTTCTGAAAGTAAAAAAACATGTTTGATAGGCAGCATTTATTGTGAAGACGAGCCCAAAGGTGAAACAATCCGGCCCAAGATGAATTTTTGTTTTGAGAAATTTTTCAATAATTTCTTATTTATGGATTGAACCTTCCAGGAACAGGAAAATACTAGCCAGGGTCAAGGCATTCGATCTCCTTGTCTGCGTCGTCGTCGTCGTCGTCGTCCTCGTCCTCCTCCTCCTCCTCCTCAACAAATAGTGTCTAATAATAGTAATTGAAGAAGCATGAAGAAGCTATCCTTCTCAATCCCATCAAAATCCAAATCAAAACCTAAACCAGTCTCAGACCAACCAGACAATGACAACTCCAAACAATATCTCACCGAATTCGATCCCTCAAAAAACCTACTCCCTCAAAACACTCAAACCCCAATTATCCTTCCTATTCCAAACGATTACCAACCCCACAAGAAAATGAAAAACATCCACCTCCCTCTCCACCAAGATGATTCCTCCACCGACCTCCGTTTCGAAGTCGAAACCCTCTCCTCCGATCCCGCTGCCGCCTCCGATTCCATTTCCTTCGGCCTCAATCTCCGCCACTCCGCCACCACGCAAACCCAAGATGCCAGAAGCGAGGACGTGCTGTTGGAGAAATTGAGGTATGATCTGAAGAGGTTGCCCGATGATAGAGGGTTTGAGGAGTTTGAAGAAATGCCGGTTGAGGATTTTGCGAAAGCGTTGCTTAAGGGTTATGGTTGGCATGAAGGGAGAGGTGTTGGTAAGAATTCTAAGGAAGATGTTCAAGTCAAGCAGTACACGAAAAGAACTGATAAAGAAGGTCTGGGCTTTATTACTGCCTCACATGATTCTAAAAATAGTAAGAGTAGTAGCAGTAATGGTAATGTTAATGGTAGTGGTAGTGTTATTGTTAAAGAGAAACAAAGAGAAAGTAGTAAAGATGGGCTTTTTTTGGGTAAAGAAGTTAGAGTAATTAGGGGTAAAAAGGAAAATTTGGGGTTAAAAGGTACGGTTGTGGAGAGATTGGGTTCGGATTCAATTGCTTTGAGGGTAGAAAAGAGTGGGGAGAGAGTGAAAGTCCGGGTTTCTGATGTTGCGGAATTGGGGTCGAGAGAAGAGGAGAGGTGCTTGAAGGAGTTAAAGAGTATAGAAGAGAAGAAACCGAGTGACGGGGATAGGGAACAACGGCGTGTTAATAAGCGGAATGTAGAGAGTAGAGAAAGTTTGAAAATGGGGAATGGTAATGTTGGTAAAGAGAGAGGAGTTCAGTGGCTTAGGAGTCATATTCGGGTTAGGATAATTAGTAAGGACTTGAAAGGGGGGAAATTGTATTTGAAGAAAGGGGAGGTGGTAGATGTGGTTGGGCCTTACAAGTGTGATATAAGTATGGATGAGAGTAGAGAGTTGGTGCAAAGTGTGGATCAGGATGCTCTTGAGACTGCACTGCCACGTCGTGGGGGTCCGGTTCTTGTTCTTTATGGAAAGCATAAAGGAGCTTATGGGAATTTGGTTCAAAGGGACATAGATAGAGAGGTTGGTGTTGTGCAGGATTCTGGTAGCCATGAGTTGCTTAATGTCAAACTCGAGCAAATTGCTGAGTATGTTGGAGATCCCGGCTACATTGGTTATTGATTCTCTTGGTGAGCATTGCAGACCCATTTACATGAATAGTTTGTCTTGGGATACTTTGTCTTGATTGCTTATGATGATTAATGTGTATCTATTTGAATGCTTTAAGGAATTTTATGGGTCTAATGTTATTTGAATTGATATTGTTGCTTCAGTTGATACTTTAGGTAATAAATCATTTTTCAGTCGTGTTTCTCTATTTTCACATGCACAGTTCATGTTGAAGCCTGATGAATTTGGACATGAAATAAAAATTTCATCATATGTGAATAAAATTGCTTTTTAGACAAACTCTTGCTAGTCTAAAATGCTTTTGAATCTCAAGTTTGAAGATCATCAATTACTTTTTAGCAAACTCTTGTTTGGATTATTTTCAGTTTCTTAGTTGGTAATATATATTGGCCAAATATTGAATCCTTGTAGTGTTCACTGGGGCTATCATTAGTTTTTTCATTGGCCACCCAAATGCATTTCTTGCTTAAGTTTCAAAATTTGTGCAAAACTGATGAAATCAGGCTTTAGAGTTATTCTCAGCTTCTAATCATATAGGTCAAGCCACTGCAAAATATTTTTAGAGTAGGAGAATTTCAGACAAGTTGTTAGGGGATTTGCAAATTATTGTTAGAATAAAAAATAAGATTATTGGGGTTACACCTTACTAAAAAGTAGAGGGTTAATTGTGTCTGATATCCTTTACTATTGGGGTTTAATTAGTTGGGTCTTTCTACTTCTAATCTGATTATTTGGATCCTTCTATTGTTCTGTCCATAATAGCTAGTGACCATTATCTTATGAAACCGGTAAAGGATGTGTATTGTCATGATGGTAGCGTGGCACGTGTCCATATTGGACACGAATAACATGCTATCTTTTTTTAAAAAAAATTTCTGTGTATAAGAAAAAGAAAAAGAAATTGATTATGTCTTTGTTCCCCCTCATATTCGCTGCTTCTTCCATTTGAGCTTCCTCTACCTTTCCTTGTATTGTCACACTCTCTCTCTTCTTCTTCTTCTTCTCATTGTCTTTCCTTGTATTGCTGCCTGCACCTAATGAGGTTCATGGCATGGTTCTTGTTTTTGGTAGAGTTCATGGCACCTTTTGTATTCCCGCCTGAGGATCCTCTTCTCTTCCTTGTTGACCCTCACCTTCTATGACGCAAAATGAAATAACATAAGAAAAACAACAAGCACAAAACAACGCAAAATTCTACCTGATAGAGTTACCATACCAAAAACTCTAATTCTAAATTTTATTACTCTATTTTTTCTAACCAAAACTCAATATTACAACTTTTCTAGTCTTTTTATATACTAGAAAAAATGTCATAAACAAAGCTAGAAAAATAATAAAAAAGTTCTAAACCAAATATAAAAAAGAATCCTAAAGATGAACAGTAATTTCTGGGTCTTATTTGAAGGCCTTCTTGACCTTAGATGACTGAAATTTTAACCCAGGGCCTCCAGCCTTTGGAATCTACTAACAAAATTTGAGTCCAATTTAACGGTCGAATAGAAATTTATGCTCATTAACAAAAAGTTGCTCGTTAGAGAAAAATCTCCTACATCATTCTTGCTGTCCTCTTTCTTGTTCCAGCCCTCGCCCTCCTTGATTGCTTCCTCTTCACAGTGCTGCCTACACTGTTGCAGCTCTTCTCTCGCAACACGGTTGCCAGTGTTTGATGTTCCATCAAAGATTCTTTGGGTCTTTTGATCACTCTATTCCCTGCTGCCTCTGCTTTTTTCCCATTCTCGCGCTTCATATTTCTGCTTGCATTGGCTTTGCCATTGAATTAGTCCTTGAAACTCCTCCATATTATGATAATGTTCTATACACCTGTCAAGTGTATTTTTGGATTTTTATTTTTTATTTTTCCTATATACAAAGAATTTATAAAATATGGACATGTGTCGTGGTACCATCTTGACAGCCCATATCCTTTCTGGTCTCATAGGTTAAGGGTCTCGAATGATTATAGATGGAATAGTAGAGGGAACGAACTAATTAAACCCCAATAGCAGAGAGACATTGGACACAATTAAACTAGAAGGAGAGAGTTTGCACAGTCTTCCCTTTTTTTTCCTCATGCAGCTTTCCTAACTCTTTTAATCACTCAATAGGGTGCAGCAGGGCTGTATCCTTGAGATTCTATTCAACAGTTGAGACTGGATGAAAAATAAAACAAGCAAACAATGAAGACAGATTAATGTATCACCATATAGCCCTCTTGGCTCTTTGGGATTAATTTGCTTGGAGTTCGTGGTGTCATGTCTAATAAAAAGGATACATCATGTTCACCCTCGAGGCGCTAAGGCTGAAAATTGCTAATCAAACTTTGGTTTGTGGTTTGTATCTTCTAGTCAAGGAACTTTATTTGTTTTCCTGTAACAAATGGAAAACAGAAGTCTCTGTATAACAAAGATAGTTCTTCCCGCCTTTGGAGAACCTCCAATTGCGGTTTGCTGTTGTGTGGCATCATTCTCTCCCTCCCTCTCTCCTAACTCTGTAGCTGCCACGACTCTGTCTCCTTAAAGCAGCACCCTTAAATCATTGATTTGAGTTTAAACTCTCTATAACTTGTTTTTCAATGATGGAATTGAATTTGATTCCTAAACCATATTGAAACTAGTTGTGAGTTTTGATTTTCTGTGTTCAGGGTATATATACTGCTAAGTACATTTGCCGCCTACTTTTGGTCTGATCTCAGTATGGAACCTATTGCTAATGCTAATATCATTTACCGTTAGATATTGAATTGTGTTTATTGTAATTCCAAACAGTAAAAATATTTAGCTAGAGCTTTCTTTGATTTCTGAGTTTATGATTGCTGCTTATCTTTGTGATTTAACAGTCTCACCTCTGACCTATCTGCAGGATGCGTTCTGATTCATAATAGATCACGAGCATGTTCTGACAATTCCGATATTTGATCTCAAAGCTTGCACATTTGTGCACACAATTTGCCTCCAGTTGTCCTGTGATTGCTTATTTAGTTCGATGCGGCTGCAAGACATTCTGAAATGGGATCCAGATCACATCCAGATGGAGAGATCTTCCCCAATTTGAAGATCTAAGCAACATATAATCAGTCATCTTCCATAAAAGAGAAAATTAAAATAGTGAAGACCACGATTTTAATTACTGTAATTGCCAGATTGGATGCCTGAATGCAGATTGCATTTTGAATGGTGATGGCAACTTGAATGTTAACTGCTATTGGCTCCTTGGCTTGATTGTAATGTACAACAAAAACAGTTATAACACTAGTTGGTAAAGTAATGCAGTAAAAGGTCACAGTGACTGTGTGTGTGTAAGCGCTTACTCGCATGAACTATTGAAGAGTTTGGTATTGATTTTAATTTTTTTTCCATAGAAATATATTAAAATAATATTTTATTTATTTTTTAAAATTTATTTTTAACACAAGGATATTAAAATAATTTAGAACTATAAAAAAAATTAATTCAAAGAAACAAAGATTCAAATTTTAGTTAAACCCCAGCACAGCAACGGTGCCAAATACACTTTATATCTCTTGAATAGTCAATCTGCGTGAAACATGACAGTTCACAAGATCTTTGATTTGTCCATTATGAATTCGAAAAGTTTTCACCGGGGACCCAGCAACATCATTTCTTCTTTAATCTTATTTAATATTTGCCATTGTCGTATTTTAGTGATGATTGAATTTCGTAGAGGTATTCTCGTTGATTCATTTTCAAGTTTCTCTCTTTCGCAAAGACCAAAGAAATCTGCTTTGGTCAAGTATATCATCAATGGCAATTGTGTTTTGAGGGTGAAGAAAAGGAAGCAACTTTCACATTCTTTCATATGTGGTGATGACGCAGCAACGTCCAAAGAGAGATAGCAAAAGGAGTTATTGGTGGAGGGTTGGTTCTTCGATGGAAGATATCTATCCTAAAAGATAATCCGAAGATTCTCCAGATTGACTATGGAATTATAGCCCGCAGCATTGGTGCTGGTTCTGGTGGATTTTCAAGGTTAGATCCAGAACATTCCTCATTCATGATGTTGTTAATGACATTAGCTACCATTAAGAGGATTCATGCTCTTAAGGCTGTCCTTGCACTGACCATGTTTGTCAACCATCATATGGAGATATTGTTTAACTGTTTTTCCATCACAGCTACCTATTTATGTGATAGAATCTGTCATCTTATTGTGCTTAACAAACTGACGAGAACACTGGAAAATTATGAAGCACGCCAACATGCAGTGCAAAAGCTGTTCTACGGCTTTTTACCAGTAGACACATTCTGAATTTGTTCTGAAATTGCAGGTTACTTTGTTTTTCTCTGTAGAAAATCAGTCTTTTCAAATGAGATACTCTTCAAAACATCCATTTACCTAATATTTATATACTTCATTGTTTCTCTACGAGATTGCTATTTTTTCACATGAGAAATCCTTGGATGTACTCCATTTTCCTCATTTATACTCATTTGATTGAATATTCTTTATTCCTAACTTCCTGCTTGTTCCTCCTGTATGCTTAATGCGTACTATGGCTGTAAGCCTGTATCTTTTCTTTTAATCATTATACACAAGCATGTGCTAACGTGTATACGAAGCTATGCATACTAAACTATTGCAGTTATGTCTGTGTTGTAGACTGGTTTGCTTGAGAGTACACCCAACGCTTACTCTCTCGCACCCCACTGAAACTTTTGTCTCATTCACCTCCATTGATGGATCAAAGCATGAAATCTGGCCCGAATCTGGGGGTCAGTTCTATCGAGAGAATCTCCTGCCTAATGGTAAGTTCTATTTTATGGTGTTATATGAATTTTTTTATATAGTTTTTATAGCAGAAAGGTAAGAGTGTAAATGGAACCGAAAGGAATACGGAAAGGAAACAAACCTTGAGGATGATCAAATTGACTCAAGTTTCTGCTGTTAATCGTGAGATTAACAATAGAGATGGTAAGCTCTAGGGTAGCAATCCTTGATGTTTGCCGAAATCATTTTTCATATTTGCAAGATCACCGTGATCACAATGCTGAAATTTTAAGTTATTGCATGTATAAAGAAACAGTATAAAGAAGTCAGTGTAACTACATAAACTTCAGCACTGGTCCAGTCACTGGTCATTTCGTTTACTCTTACAAGAACTCTGGGTCAACTGAATACCATAGCTTATGAGAACGTGTATATAGTGCCATTTATTGACGCCTATTAATATTTGTGAATCTGGATGTCGCCCATTACATTTATCTCTGGTGAATTGGTTTTGGTTGATAAATGTCAGGGTTTGGCTCTAGTCAATCGGTTTAACATTAATGAGGTTTGTAAGTGTTGCATCCATTGGGAAACAGGGACAGTAAATCTGGAGCTGTGGTCTGAAGATAGGCCCGTTTCAAAGCAATCACCTTTCGCAGTCTCCCATGGGTATGAGGTGATAGGAATCTCTTAGTTGCTTGTATAAGAGACTATGCAGAAATCTTCACTCAGCAGATTTTAAGTTGTACAGTTATAGCTAAATAATGCATCAAAACTTATCTTATAAAAGACTGGTAAAAGGGATCTAGAAACTGCACTTGGTTCCTAACATAAATCAAGATTTCTTCAAAATAATCAAGTTATATTATTGGCTTCCCAGTTTGGGTGGAGCGGTCATGTTTGTAATTTTGATAGATTAGGCTATTGGCTTGAGCACCCGACCCAAACTGGGCTTCAACCCGGAATGTTAGATAAAAATAGTACTCCTATTTCACTTCTGTGAATAAAGAAAAGGAGGTCTTTCAGAAAATGAGGCACAGGAGTTATGATCAAATATTCAACTGAAAATGTCTTTTGGAACTCTGATCTTGCTTTTGAATCATCATTTCATGTGATTGGTGAAAACACTTGAATTTTAATTTTATACAAAGAAATCACACCGGTGCTAGCTGAAGCCACTAGCGATAGATTGTCTTTATTTACACAAGAAACTTTGCCTTTAATTTTTGCACATGCATTTGCACATCAAAGCGTTCGCATGGAGCTAAAGGGATCATCAGTATGTGTGGCAGGACTTAGGAGCATGTTAAGCTAGGTGCTCAGATTCTTCCTTTTTCCTGGCCTTCTCTTCCTCGAGCAAATAAATTCTCTCTGCTTCAGGAATAGCCAAAATAATTGCATGTAGCCTGATATTCATCTCCTCCACCTTTTCCATCAGCCTGTCATTAGTAAACATGCCGAGGCAGACACTCTGGATGGTCTCCCAGCTTTCCATCAATGGTAAAGCAATAATCACCGCCGATCCAATGGTACCCCATACTATAGCTATCACTGCCCAGAATGTGAAGTAGCCTAAACCAAACTCACCTGCAAAATAACCACAGGTAAGTACAAACCAATATTACCACCCAAATCGAAAGACAGGTGAACAAAAACATTAGGCAGTTTCTTTCTTTCCAAGAATTCTGACCTTTTCTTGTTGAGACACGTTACAATATCAGAAATATCAAAGAGGATGAAATTACCTGCAGGAAGAGTGAGGAGAGGCCATAATATAACAATCACCACAGTAAAACCAACACCCCATTTAATAATCCAGGCTTTCGCTTTTATGAGTTTCTCCTCCTTGAACTCTTCTGCTGGCAACTCATTCTTTTCCTTTTCGACCATTGTGATCTGCTTGGTCGTATCCCAATCATAATCTTGTGGCCATAAAAAGCTACAGACAGCATGGATTGCTCCACCAGTAAGTACTGACACAAGGTTGCCTGCAAGCATTGGTGCATTTCGCCCAGTTGTGTCAAGGTTTATCCGACCATACTCGACCTTCGTAACTACTAGCCAAGTTATAACCCCAAGAACACATCCGATGATTGTTCCAAGAATGGCACCTATTGCATTTGCTTTCCTCCATAGAAGCATAAAGGCTATAGGAAGGACAGCAGAACCGATAAGAATTCCCGTGGCAAGATACATCCAGCCCAATGAAACTCCTGCTTTGTTTAATATTACTGCTAACAATCCCATGAAACATCCGAAGCCTAGGACAACAGCCCTTGATACTCTGAGGATTTTTTTCCCACTTGCATTTGGATTTATGTAGGTACGGTATATATCGTATGTGCACAGTGAAGAAACTGCAATCAGCTCAGATGACCCAGCAGATGTCACAGCCCTGATCATTATATGTATACAATTCTAAGATTGTCCCCATGAAGTATGGCTAGAAAGATGAAGTACAGAAAAGTTCAAGCTAAGAATAAAATGTGCTTACATAAAAAGCATTGTTAGAAGAAGTATGGATCCTCCCTTCCCCATCAAAGCTATAGCAGTAGCAGGAGGAACTAGTCCATGGCTTGCCTCGCTCTCTGTTATCGGTAGATCAAGGGCAAGCGCTCCTAGACCCAGAGATGTTGCTAAAGAGAATGGTACAGCAAACCACACCAGCCCACCCAACAAGTAGCCCTTGTGAGTTGATGAAGGCCTTGCAGCTATCGCACTAACCCAATATCCCTAAAACAGTTTGAAAATCAACATAGGTTAGGTGAAAAAACCTTGAAAGTTCTGAAAACCACTGTGAAGAAGATGCTGTTGCTAAATCATGAAGCTTACGTTGTCAACGAAAACTGTGCCGAAGTTGCCTACGATGTTTATAATTCCAAACACAAGCCCACCTGAACTCAACATTGTTAGGTAAGACCCTTTGTAATTTCCACTAACGGGACCACAGGATTGTCCATCATGGGAAAATGGCTCCTGGCATACTCTTGATTTGTTTCCGACCTCTAATAGACGGTGGTATATGACACTGGGACTACCTAGTTCGCTGCTTGCAGTGTAAACTAGGTACACAAAGATAACTAGAACCAGATGCACTGAAATCCAAAGTAGTAAAACAACAAAACCAAATCAAAATCATGAATCGAAGTTCTCATATCAGGAAACTTTCGAGATTATGAGTAGAAATACCTATAACAGAATGTATGTAACTTGCCAAGAAAGTTGCCTTGAGTCCTCCGGCGAGAGTGTAAACAATGACTCCAAGCGGTATCAGAAAGCTAGCAGCATAAATGTTCACTCCGGTCAGTGCGTTTACAACAGCAGAACCACCAAGAAGTAGCATAGCCGTGACAATAATGTTTGTCAAAAAGCAAAAGGCAAGGAAAACTATATGTGCAGGAGTCCCCCAACTGAAGCAAAAGAATAGTAGATTATCAGTAAATTTTAGGGGTAACAAACGAGCTTATTAACATTTGTTCCAACTACTGTGTCATACCGGGCTTTTACAATTTCACAAACAGTATGAGCATGAGGAGCCTTTCTTTTAATCTCTATAGCCATCACACCAAACAAAAGTACCTGTTCATTTGCTAACAGTGTTAAATTCAGATGCAGAATGTTCTTTTCTGGAAATTCGAGAGTAAAAAAAACTAGGGAACATGCCTGGATAGTAGCCCCACTAGCATACCAAAAGGGCCCACTAATTCCATACTGCCAGGCAACATTGGAGCTTTGCAGGATGGTTGCAGCCCATGTCCACTGTATAAATTGGCAGCAAATTTAATGCACAAGATGAATATCCAGTCCATGAAGAACATAAAAAAAAATAAAGCAAGACGCAAATGTTACCTGGGACACAATCACACTGGCAATAAGTCCTGTTTTTACATTCCTGCCAGCGGTATTGAACCATTCTGAAGTGTGGCGAGACCCAACATATCGTTTCTCCAGCCATACCTGAACCACACAAAATAGCTTGACAGTTGAAATTTCTAAGTTTAATGTATACAGCGTAGAAAATATGAGGGGAGGGGTTTGTATACCAGGAAAGAGGTGAAGACAGCAAAGAAGGCTCCAAAACCAAGAATAACAGAATAGCCAACACCTTGATTGAGCACAGCTTTTCCTTCAAAGAAACTGATCTGCCTCACACACCCTCCACCGTCTGATGAGTAATATTTGGCCGAGAATCCAAATGGCGGACACTGCACCTGACTAGAAGCCATCGAGCAAGCAACAGCTAGCTAATGCTAATACAGTATCAGTACTTTCTCTTCTTCAATACACCATATGGCTTGCTTTCTTGATTGAGCTTGAGTTGAGCATGCGCTATATGTAGATAAATAGCCAAGTGGTAGGCTTCGCAATCAGGTACATTTTCACACTAGAGTCAGCATCTATCTAAAAAAATTATTTATTTTATATATAATTTTAAAATTATATGAAAAGACTTAAAAAAAAAACACCACTGGCTATATGTAGAAGTCGACTAATGCTGCCACAGACAAGGTCCGCGGATATATAGAGGCTCTTGCTCTTGCTGAAAGAACCAAACTCCGAAGCTACAACGTCAAATAGTATCTTATCTGGTTGGGACGAAGGAGAATCTTTTGGACAGCATTGTAAATTTGCGCATATAACCCACCATTTCATTGTCTTTTTTGGTGTTTTAATTGAAGTTTTGTGCTGGGATGAGGGAGATTTATGTAATTTGATTGTGATATATGACAGCAAAGACTTTGGAATCAGCCCCTTTGCGGATTCTTCTGACTTTAATTCCGATGACCTCTGTGGTTACAATAATTCAAGTATTTGAGTAAAGCAATTCTGTTCTTAACTTGTGAATTGAATTTAGATGATTAAATAAATTTTTATGTTTGAAATTTTATTTCGAGGGTGTTAACCTGAATTATAAATAAAATTTTAATTTATAAA
>Ga0325410_1005670_pt1 | contig 13767 bp, 12 predicted proteins | sample PopdelMetagenome_16_FD_206182 | JGI IMG/M metagenome (GOLD analysis project Ga0325410, IMG submission 206182) | Populus deltoides microbial communities from Bellville, Georgia, United States - Xylem-PdIQD-R3 | ecosystem: Host-associated > Plants > Phyllosphere > Stem > Wood/Secondary xylem... | reverse complement strand
CTTTAAAAATTAACAATTTCAACGCATCCAAACACATGATCATACCTAACATTCTTTCACCCTGAAATTAAAAAAGAAAAAAAAGAGAAGGATAGCACAGTTTTATTCTGTAAAGTAAATCAAAACAGAGGGTGCTAAACAATATTATGAATACCCTTAATTACTCAATTTCCTCGTCAAAACCCATCCTCTTTCTCTTGCTCCTTCTTACTCACCCACCCTCTCCCTAGATTTCGTCGCCGACCCCGTCACCGTCACCGGAACCCCCTAGTGAAATCCCTTCTTTACCCCTACGCATTTCCAAGTAAGTCTCTCTCTTTTTAACTCTATGCTCACGCATCTTGTACATTTTTACATGCATCGGTTCTTTTCGTAACAAACCCATTCAAATTTCCATGGGGAATAGAAAACGCCCACCAAACTCTCTCACCAAACACCCTCCCTCGCCGTCGCCCGCGGCGGCGTCGGAAGAACCCGACCACCCGAATTCGGTTACTCCAGAATCGGACGGTTCAACGATCAAGCAAGAGTGCGGCCGCGCCTTGAATGCGCTACGTCGCGGAAACCACACGAAAGCCCTACGTATCATGAAGGACTCGTGTGCTAAACACGGCGGCGACGCCTTAATCCACCGTGTTCACGGTACGGTGTGTGTTAAAGTTTCTTCGATAATCGATGACCCTAACAGTAAACAGCGGCACTTAAAGAACGCAATTGAAGCTGCTCGTAGAGCGGCGGAATTGTCTCCGAATTCAATCGAATTTGCACATTTCTATGCGAATTTGCTCTACGAGGCGGCGAGTGATGGGAAAGAGTATGAAGAGGTAATGAAAGAGTGTGATCGTGCTTTGAAAATTGAGAATCCAATTGATCCTGCGAAGGAGAGTTTGCAGGAGGAGAGTCAGCAGAAGATAGCTACAGCGGAAGGGAGGATCGCTCATGTGCAAGGTGAGTTGAAAAACTTGCAACATAAGTCCAACATTGCTTCGATCTCTACTTGGATGAAGAATTTGGGGACTGGTGAAGAGATTAGGTTAATACCTATAAGAAGAGCTACTGAAGATCCAATGGAAGTTAGGTTGGTGCAAACCAGGCGGCCGAATGAGATTAAGAAAGCTACTAAGACGCAGGAAGAGAGGAGGAAAGAGATTGAAGTCAGGGTTGCTGCTGCCAGGTTGTTGCAGCAGCAGAAGTCGGAGATGGGTTTGGGACAGAGTGAGGGAGAGAGGAGTGATCAAGGAGTGGCGGTAACGCCAGGGAGTGATAGGAGAGGAGAGAGGAGGAAATGTGGGAGTAATGCGAGGAAGAATGGGACTAACACTGAGAGAAAGGACTGGGTTCGGTCCTATTGGAATTCGATGACCTTGGAAATGAAGAGGGAGTTGTTGAAAATTAAGGTCAGTGATTTGAAGGGTTATTTTTGGTCATCCAAGGATGGATTGGCCAGTGACGTTTTGAGTGAGTTGTTGGCTTACGGCTTGGAGAATAAGAGCTGGAGGTTTTGGGTGTGTTGTCGATGCAATGAAAAGTTTGTGGACGCAGATAGTCATTTGCATCATGTTGTGCAAGAGCACATGGGGAGTCTTATGCCCAAGATGCAGGAAGTTTTACCTCAGAGTGCAGACAATGAGTGGATTGAGATGATTCTTAATAGCTCCTGGAAACCATTAGACATTTCCTCTGCGGTTAAGATGCCTTGGAATCAAGGGAAATGCCATAATGGAGAGCTTGGTGACGATTTTTGCTCAGAACACCATAATGAGGACAGTGATGATTTTTTCAAAGATGCACGGGATTCTTCTCCAGAGAAGGAAAATTTGAGGGATGGTTATAACAGTTGTCCTGTGAGCAGTAGCAACTCTGACAAAGTTTACAATATTGAAGGTAAAGAATTTGATGGGAACCAGTCGTCTATTGCATACACTATTGATAGCTGGTCAATATCAGAGGATTCTGAGCGAGCGAAGCTCCTCGAAAAAATTCGTGATGTATTTCAGGCACTTATTGGACATAAATATCTTGCTGCAAGCCATCTTAATAAGGTGGTACAATTAACAATGGACGAACTACAAAATCTTGCTTCTGGTTCTCGGCTTCTGAACCGTGGTGTGGGCCAGACACCCAATTGCATTTGCTTTCTGGGAGCATCCCAACTCAAAAAGATCCTTAAATTCTTACAGGAAATATCTCATTACTGTGGTTTGGGCAGGTCTCCCGAGAAAAGTATTGTTGTAGACGGCTCAAATTCTGGCGCTAAAGGTCCTGAAATTAAAGAGGAGATTGTTCTAAATGGTGATGAGCCTTGTCTCTGCTTGGATGAACGTTTATTGTCATTGGAATATGCTCCTAGCACATGTCCTGACAATGATGCCACCACAGCAACTTCGACTATTGTTGCCTATGGAAATGGGGTTCAACCTGACGCTGATGCTTTGCTATCATGGATATTTGCAGGCCTTTCTAGTGGAGAGCAATTACAATCATGGATCCGTACAAAAGAAGAGAAAATGCATCAAGGCATGGAAATTCTCCAGACTCTTGAGAAAGAGTTTTACCATCTGCAGAGCCTTTGTGAGAGGAAATGTGAACATTTAGGTTATGAGCAAGCGTTGCAGGCTGTGGAGGATCTCTGTCTTGAAGAAGGTAAGAAGAGGGAGACTGACATGCTTGTTGAACATAGAAGCTATGATTCTGTTCTTAGGCAGCGGAGAGAGCAGCTTGTTGAGAATGAGCATGATGCGCTGTTCATTAGCGGTAGATTTGAGTTAGATGCTATATTAAATGTGTTAAAAGAAGCAGATACTCTGAATGCCAATCAATTCGGGTATGAGGATACTTATGGTCGTATAACTTCTCAGTTTTGTGACTTGGAATCTGGTGAAGATGGTAATTGGAGCACCAAGGACCACATGCATCAAGTAGAAACTTGCATAGAAATTGCTATCCAGCGACAGAAAGAACACTTGTCAATAGAGGTCAGTATGTTAGTTCTAGAACCACTTGTTTGGTAAAATTTTTTTTGATAATGATCCTTGTGACTTTAAATCACCTTTATTGTTGCGCAGCTCAGCAAAATTGATGCCCAAATCATGCGGAATGTCTCTGGAATGCAGCAGTTGGAACTCAAGCTCGAGTCAGTTTCTGCCCTTGATTATCGATCAATCTTGCTACCCTTAGTGAAGTCCTACATGAGGGTTTGTATTGGGCAGTGATAAATAGGGTGTTTCTCATCTCTTGTGGTTGTAACTTTGCATATTATCTCATGCTAATCTCTCTTTTCCAGGCACACTTGGAGGATCTAGCCGAGAAGGATGCCACAGAGAAGTCTGATGCTGCAAGAGAAGCATTTTTGGCAGAGCTTGCCCTTGATTCTAAGAAGGGTACCCAAGGACGTAGTGATAATTCAAGAAATACATTAGAGAAGGGGAAGGATAAGAGAAAGAACAAAGAGTACAAGAAAACCAAGGACTCAAAGGTTTCTAATTTCTTTTTTTGGTTGTGTTTCTTTCTCTGCTGGCTTCTGACTTCGTAGAAGACATAGACACAGTCCATTGTCCCAGTCTAATGTGTTTTACTTTGTAGGTTGTTGCTGCTAGCGAGCAGCAATTGCTTCAAGATGCGACTAATGGAAGGGGGTATGCCTATCTATTTGTGTTGCTTTGCACTTCTATATTTCTGTTTCTACGATAAGTGCTTCCATTTTAATTTGTGCCATTTTGTTGTAAATACAAATAAGTAATGCATACTACTTGTTTTTATAATGTTTTATTCATTCCTCTCTGCAGTTCCTTTCCAGATGCATCTGATGGCAACTATCCAGATTCTCAGAGTCATCTTTCTGTAAGCGATGATGATTTGAAACAACAGGAAGAGGAATTTAGATGGAAAATTGAGATTGAAGAGGAGGAAAGAATGCTCGAAGAATCTTTAGAGTATCAAAGACGAATAGAGAATGAAGCCAAACAGAAGCATCTTGCTGAGCAACAGCACAAGAAATCTAATCTAATTTTTCCAGAGAAGTTGTCTGGGGGACTACACGATTATTGCTTTGATCCTGCTGCTGCTGATTCCCGTGAGCCATTGGTAAGCATTAGTTTGAGATTTATTTGTTCATGATATGGTAAAGGGATTGAGAACCAATATTAGGTTCATATCCATTGGAAATGCGCTTCTTGAATAGAGAAACAGAGGTTATTCTAAGAGTTTGAATGCCGTGTTTAAAAAATTCCTACGAAATGCCAAATGTAATCTCATCAAATTTCACTTTCAGGAGCAGTTGACGCAGAAGAGGGGGTTGCCCAACAATTTAGAAGGCATGCCCATGACAACAGCTAGTGGTGGGATAGCATTATATTGTAAAGTTTTCGAATGAGACTGGGGTTGGCTGTAATGTTTTTAAATGATTTTCGTTTTCTTTATTTCACAGAGCTATCTACTGGAGGAAGTGTGGAGGGTGGTCCTTCTGATCGACGGCCAGGAAGGAGAAGCAGGCGGCAGAAGAGTTCCTCTCGATCTTCTGATGGAAAAAATCAACCCATGTTATCTGAAACAGAAAATACTGAAATCGGAAGCAGTATGTGCTTATCCCCTTTGACTATTATTTTTTTATTCTTAATCAAGCGCGAACCACTTTTACAAAGAGAAGATGTTGTGGGTGTAAGACCAAGATAATTACCCTTCTTTTTAAATATGGTAATAGTAAAAAAAAATTAAGTAGTGTTGATGGTGTGCTGTTCTCTTCCTGCATATCTCTGTGGAAAAATTGTTCATGACTCATGATATCATAAACAGACTAGGTTTAATTTCACATATAAAATTTGATTATGATAAGCAGTATTGGTTTGTTGAATTGGGCTTATTGAGAGGTTTCTAGTTTGTTGGAGTGAAATCTGCATAACTTTATGGATTATTTGTCTGTTGTGCTTGATGTCTTCATATGAATGTTAAGTGTAGCATACACTTTTTGCTTTTTAGTTGTTTAACATTCTCTTCTGCTCTTGCACTTTGCTGGGATTTTTAATTATACTCTCCAAGATATAGTAGTTGTGTGATGATCGCTTTGGCCTCTCATTCTGCTTGCTTGCTTTGTACTAAGGGCTTCCTTACATGCTTGTCAGCCATTATACCTTGAGCAATTTTGTGGTTGATTATCTACATGTTGTACCTAATTTTATATGGGTTTCCATATGTTAAACCAGTTATTTCAAATTTGGGAGACAGTGCAACTAAGACACTGAGACAGTTAAAAGTAGAGGAGGAGGATGAGGAAAGGTTTCAAGCTGACCTTGAAAAAGCCATGCGCCAAAGCCTTGGTAAATTTCTTTTGATCATTTGCTTGCTTTCATTTTACTTAACTACATTTTATGATTGTACATTGTTAACTATACCAACTAGATGAGCCTTAAGGGAACATGATATACTGTCTTCGTTGGATGCCCTTTGTCCCATGAAACTCCACTTATCAACCAGTTGTGCTTTTCAATCTTCCTTGATTTTGTAGACTTCTACGTAAAGCTCAGATAACTTTTTATGTAAGAGGATTTCTGCATCTAGGTTTGAACCCTGCAATTATATATATATATCCTTTTGATAAAGGATATAAATCCTGCAATAGATTCTGAATTTATGTATTATCTATGCTTCTTTATGGTTTTTTAAGATCATTGTATTTCAGAAATGGTAGAATTGCATATATTCAACTTTGTCATGCATATATAATTCTTATTCATCTAATTATTTTAACGGCAAGTTCAGCTTCCTGTGCCAAAAATAAAAATTTGCACTTTGTTTCTGTTGTGGTCAACTAAATCAAAAATTGGTGTCACATGTGGGTCAGTCTATCCCCAGGCTTTATTTTCCATTGAAGATATTGTTGTATTTGGTTCTGCCCCTGCCCATTTGGTTCAGGGTATAATTTATTTGAGAATAGAAACAAGATGTTCTAACAACAAAACCTAGAATTTTATGGAGGACGTCTATGTTCACCAGAATGGGTTCCATCTACAAAACCTAGATTCTCTTTGTTTGTTTTAGTGTGTTTGATTTTGTGGTGCAAGGTGTTTTTTAAAAGTGCTTTTCGCTTGAAAATACATTAAAATGATTTTTTTTCAGACTTGTTTTTCATTTTTTCCATCAGCATATCAAAACCATTGGAAAGCACTAAAAAAACATCAATTTGATGTTTTTCAAGCCACATGCACTTTTGAAACACAATTTCAAACACGAAAACAAACAGTCACTTAGCTCTATGTAGACAGGAGGAATGGTGTCTCCAACAATCTTTTTTAAGTGAATTTCTTTACTTCTTTCACATACATTTCACACACCACTACAAAAAGAAGGCCATAAGGCTTCCTCTGTTTATTGGGTTGATTGGCTTTGTCAAATAATCAAGATTATATGTTTTGTTTACTTAACTAATTATTTGCTGAAAAGAGAATGGTTTCACATTTAATTTGCCTGCAATTCCCCCCCTGGTTGGGTTTCTGGGTATGCTACTAGTCACACTGGGGAGCTGGGATGTGAGTTGATTAATTAAAAAAATGATTTTCTGAACTCAACCCTGCATTTGTAATTTTTGCTAGCTTATGTAAAATAATAGTTATTATTATGTTAGTGTATGTGTCGGCACTGTACCAGTCAGGTTTAGAAAATTATGTGTGGCTTTATTTGAGGCGGGCACTATGAGCATCGAGGTCAAACAAATATTTTATTCATATGGTGTGATAGTAATTTGCAATATTGTCTTACTCAATATCTAGCCATCCCTTATCTTACTGAATCAGAATCAAATGGGTTCTGACCTAGTCTTTAGATCAGTTGTTTGAGTTTGGTTGAATCATGCCAGGTAGCATTTGCCTTAGGCAAATGAATGCATTTACCATCATGTTCAGCACTTCTTTTCCTTTCCCTAATCTCTGAAGTGAAGTTAAAAACATAATTTGTATCCATTTATTTGAAACTCTATTAATCTATTTGCATTGATTTTCCAGACACATTTCAAGCAAATCAGAAGATACCAATGATGTCAAGTTTGAAGCAAACAATTTCTTCTGAACTTGGTAATTCTGGTACTTCACCATATGAAGTTGCAACTGTAAATGTGGATGGAACTGATGTATTTGGCACTGGCTTGAAGAATGATATCGGTGATTACAATTGCTTTCTGAATGTTATCATACAGGTATTTTGAGCACAATGCCATCTCTGCTGTTTCACTATTCTATTTATATATGCTTTTCATTGCTATTTCACCATTTAATCTGCGCTTTTCATTTCACTATTCAGTGCCTAACTGTTTCTTGTTGCTTCTCTTATAACTTCAGTCCTTGTGGCATTTAAGACGGTTTCGAGATGAGTTCTTGAGTAGATCACGATCAGAGCATGTTCATGTGGGAGATCCATGTGCTGTTTGTGCCTTGTATGATATTCTTACTGCTATGAGCATTGTATCCATGGATACACGAAGAAAAGCAGTTGCTCCAACATCACTGAGGATAGCTTTGAGCAACTTGTATCCTAATAGTAATTTCTTCCAGGAGGTAATTTTTAAGAACTGTGTTTGGCCCCCATGGTTTTCATAACTTTTTACTGAACTGTGATTTTTCATCATTCACTCTTTACAATACAAGAATTTGTATATGAGGATGTCTTTGCTGAGTTAGTTGGAATTGAATTTACAGGGACAGATGAATGACGCATCTGAAGTTTTGGCTGTGATATTTGACTGCCTTCATCGAGCATTTACCTCTGGTTTGCATGGTTCTGATTCTGAGGCAGTGGAACACAGTGGCATGGAGTCTTGGGAATGTACAAAAAAGAATGCTTGTATAGTGCACTCTCTTTTTGGAATGGACATTTCAGAACAAATGAATTGCCAGAGTTGTGGTGTGGAGTCTAGACACCTGAAGTACAGTGCTTTCTTTCATAATATAAATGCCAGTGCCCTCCGAACAATGAAGGTACGTGTTGCTGCTAAACAAATTTTATGCAACCATTTATTTCTCCTTACTTTGTTTTTTTTATTTCAATTTATATGGTGTATTAATTTACTTTACCCCTTGAATATTTTTTTTCTTTCCTTCCAGGTCATGTGTGCTGAAAGCTCTTTTGATGAGCTTTTAAATCTTGTCGAAATGAATCACCAGTTAGCTTGTGATACTGAGGCTGGTGGTTGTGGGAAGCCCAATTACACCCATCATATTCTGTCAACTCCACCACATGTTTTTACAACAGGTGAATGTTTTTCTGAATTGTTTAGAGATTTTTGCTTAGTGAGTGGCACACTCTTTTAGAAACCCAAAATTATGTACATCTTTGTCCTGCAGTTCTGGGCTGGCAGAAAACCTGTGAAAGCATTGATGATATAACAGCAACATTGACAGCTCTAAATACTGAGATAGATATCAGTGTTTTTTATCGTGGTCTGGATCCAAAGAACATACGTAGCTTGGTTTCAGTGGTACGTAAAGTTGACAGACCATTTATCATAGCTTGGATTCAGTCATACATAAATTTGAATGACCATTTATCATGTTATCTTGATGGAGATATTGATATTCAAGACTTTACATTTGCAGTTAATTAGGAAAGATTGGTTTGGTTGTTCTGTTAAATCATGCCAGAAGGAAAGATGAGTTTTTTATACTAGGGTGAAAGATAAGTACTCAAAAATACTAAAAGTGACAACATGCAAGCACCAGTTTGCTAGAGACAACAGGAGAAAGATATAAAAATCAAATGCATCAACTGCTAAATGGGGAAACCTTGAGGGTGTAGTTGTTGAAAATTTCATAACTTGTGGAAAAATTTAACTAGAAAGCATAACTGTGGAAAACATGTTTACCAATTAAAAATGTTCACTGTTTTTTTGAAAACAAGTATTTTATACTTTTTGAGTTTCATCGTTAAATGAAAACTACAAAGAGTCACTTTACAAAATTTTCTGCTTTTAAACGAAGGGCCCTGTATTCATCAATTTCTTTTTTTTCTCCTTTCATTTGTTGTCTTTAATGCAAACCTAAGGAGGCCTTGTTTTCTATTTTAGAAAACAAAATAGAAAACTAATGTTTAGTAAATGTCTTGTTATTTTTCCATAGAGAAATATTTTCAAAATACAGATGAATTAGAAAGCTGTTTTCTGAAAGCAAATACACCCTAAGCGTTTGATTAGGAAGATAGATGTGGCTCATCAACTAAAATAAGAAACAAAATGACTATATGCAAGCTGTGCATTTTTATGGCAGTTCAAGAAGGAATCAAATTAAACTCTTTATTGGGAACACTGGAGAAAATTCTTATAGAACTTGAAGGTTTTTGAACCAGGGGGGAATATGAGAAGAGCAGTAATTGTTTAATTTTTTTTAAACTGGAATATTCTTGCTACTCCTGCTTATTTTCTGGATGTCTGATTTAGTCATTGGTTGCTGGGATATCAATTTGTACTATAATCATTCCTCATGATCCTTGTATCTTCAGGTGTGCTACTATGGGCAACATTATCATTGCTTTGCCTATAGTCAAGATCATGATCAGTGGATTATGTATGATGACAAGACTGTTAAGGTACTTCTTGATTTGTGTCTGGCCATTGTTTTATCTGCTATCTTGTCTTACAATTTATTCTTTGATTAATAGGTAATTGGTAGCTGGACTGATGTTCTTACCATGTGTGAAAAAGGACACTTGCAACCTCAGGTTCTATTCTTTGAAGCTGGAAACTAGTGATTTTGGAGGAATTTGTGGAATTATTTGTTGACCCAGAGAGCATCAAGTTTACCATGGCTTGCCATTTTTGTAGTGAGGAGTTGTTTATAGTAATATAATGCAATTGAACCCGATACTGCAGCATTGGTTTTGAAAACAATAAGTTTTTGACAGAAGAGAGACGCGGCATGTAATCAAGAGTCTTATGATACAGTCAGGCGGTTTTTGTAGGAAAAACTTGATTTGTGCAGGGAAAAACCATCTATACTTCATTTGTGCAGGGAAAAACCATGTATCAAGAGAGATTTTCTTTTACATGAAGAATAGGTTAACAGAAGTGCTTGAAGGGTACTTTTTGGCACCGCACCCTTGAATCTGAATATTTTTGTCGGGGTAATTTAGGTTTCTGTCCATGGAATTTTCGCATGGGATGGTGGTGGCTTGGTACATAAAGAGCAGTAATTGCTTGGTTGCTGGGAGCAAATGCATTGAAGGAGCCATATGATACCATAATGCAGTGGCTAATACTGTCCAGTTGGAGGCAGAAGCATATATTGTGAAAGTTGTAAGCGGGGATTTCTGTTAGATGTAGTTTTTCCTTTTTCTTCAAAAATTAGGATTCCCCTTCGAAGAGTATTTGTATAGATCACATCTTGATCCCAGGGTCTTCAACACTAAATCTGCCGCTTATGGTTATTGTTTATGATCTGCATAATGCATAAGGTGCTATGATGCTGAATTTTCTACTGCTGATTTTTGTTTTTAGATACCTTGCTGGATATAACTTGCACCAACATATATATTATATATGATCAGCATATATGATGATAAATGCTGCCAGAAACTTGGCCTAGCACGACTCAATCTTGCTGTAGTCTGATGGAATTTATACTTTCTGAATTCATAAGATTCCGCGGCGTCTCTCTCGATCTCTTCTTCTTCTTCTTCTTCTTCTTTATTTATGGAGATTCTGCTGCCGTAGGGGATTTAACTCTTTTTTGTGCTCCGGTGTGTTTTAACTTGTAATACTCTGTATCTGAAATGTTTCAAGTCACTGCATATTAGTGAATTCTGTGAAGCAGGAATGTATCTGTGACTTATCAATTGAACCATTGATGTAATTTTTTTTTTTTTTTATGGATGTGATGACAACTAATTATTGATTTTCATGTGTATTAGATTGTTTTTTTGTACTAGTTTTCTTGTTTAAATATATATTTAATATTTTTTTAGGAATTGATTTAATGATTCATAATTAGAAAACACAAATGTCATATATATATTATAGGAACTCCTTAAAAGTTATTTCATAGTTTTTGTATATTTTTCTTAAGCTTAGTTAAAAATTTAAAAAATATTTCATGCCTTAGTTTCATTTTTTCTTGCAATGCACGTAAATAATTATTTTAATTAAAAAATCATATTGTCATTGTTATTTAAAACTAAAGTTATTTAAATTATGGAGAAAAAAAATTAGCAAGAATTTCTCTTTCCAATTCATGCTTTTTTTTAGAAAAAAATATTTTTTATTAACTTTTTTAAATAAAAAAAATTTAATCCTTGGTAAAGGTAAGTAGCATCTTTGTAAAATCAAGTGGAATGTAGGAATACTTACCACCAAATGATAAAAGAAACATATAGAAGAAGAAGAGACGAAAACTATAGAAAAAAAAAGAAGAAATAAAGGGTACTGAAAAATAATGAAGGTAATAAATAAAAATAAGATAGATAAATTAAATGAAATTACGAGGCTGATAATCATTTACAATAATTATATGATCCTATTTATATTGTTATAAGTTTTTATAATCTTAAGTAATCTCTTAAGCTTAATTCTACGAAGTCAATTCATATTAAGTAAGAAATTTACAAGTTGAACCCCAAAACAAAATGTATTCAATCTAAAACAAAGCTCCTTTTCTGATAATTACACGAGTCCTAATTTATTATATAACCCTAACTTTTTATATACATTGATGGTTTCTGTTCATTATAGATCTGGATACTCTGATTGATTAAATGAAATTTTTCTTCATGGCCGATAATTTCATCTTGGTCAATTACATAGACTCTATTTCTATGGTTGATTATATTTTCCTTGTTTTGATTGATCATACTATTTATAATTAATTTTAACTTATGTATGAAAATGAATAATTAGTGTTTTTATACAATGATGACATGTAAATATTTATTTTTAGTATAAATAATGCCCTAATGTTTATTTATTTTTTCAAGTGAAGGAATATTTTCCACGTTACATTTACACTGAAATTAATCTTCCACGTTGGCAAAATATGACGTGGCATGTGACATTAGTCATCTAACATGTCAATCGTTCGTTTCAGCCAGCATATTTAAAACAGTGCGTGATTTGCCTCTTAAGCGCGAGGTTTAGGTTAGGTTAGGTTTCCATAACCTGCAACATTCTTAACAATTAATTCTCAACACACTCATTCCTTCTATAAAAGCTTCAATCCCCTCAAATAGAAATCACAAGGACTCAGCAGAGAAATGAACCAAAAACCCCCGAATTCCCCTCTCTAATCCCTGTAATGACACCTTCAAATTTTTTAGGAGATTTAACAGTCACTAGAGACTGGGAGATTTTTTAGGAGATTCGACTGTCTAGAATCCCTAAAGACTGTTTGCTGTCATTTCTCTGTTCCATGTTTATATGCACAGACTTGACATTTTGCTAGATCTTCTTGTTGAAGGAAGATTACAGTCATTTGATCGTATTCCAAAAGGTTTGCTTGTCTTTCATTTCGTCGTTTCCAATATCAACACCCATGTGAAGATTGTTTTTCAACTGGGACTTCACGGTTGGCTTGATCTTATGACTCATGGACATTACTGAACCAACAAAGCGAGAAATTTGTTTGAAAACCAGATTCAAATAGAAACAGAAACCACATAGAGAATCTTTAGCTTTAGCAATAAATCTTTCCTAGCCTTTTCTACGAGGAGAATATTTTATCCTAGTGTATTAATTCCTGGATAAAAAAACGCCTACAATTTATGAAGAAAACTGTTCGTTCAGCTTTAAATAACTGGTCATACTAAACTAACAACTCAAATCCTTCTAAAGGTTCTTTTTTTCGAGCATACAAAGAGAGCAGATCGCAGAAGTCACCGCTTCAAGGCTCTATCTTTCAGATCAAGATCTATCATCTATATCAAAACTATGAACGGGAGGTAGCAATCCGTACCGTGCGTCGATTTAGCAAACCAATCCCTCAAGCCACTTAGCCACCCCGTAAATGGATACCGCCTGATAATTCACTGTTAGTATCCAGGAGTCTCTGACTTGGTCGTGAAATCCTAAGCTGCTCGCTCTAGCTGCCTGCTTCCATGGCGTGCTTGAGGACTTGGTGGTCTCAAGAAAGGTTCGGGGGGAGTTCTATTAAGAATAAAGAGGATGAATAGAAGATAATTCATCTCCATGCTAACAAAAGAGCAGATCCAATAACAATAGGGATTCCTAGTATGGAAGCCCTGCGCGAGAAGGATCCCAACCCAGAAGATTATACTGGGCAAAATGCTAACGCTGGTTTAGAAGCACCGCCTGATCATTTACGCCGCCATAATCATGAGCCAAATCAATTTTGCCCCTATCGGACGGTGAAAGCAGAGGCCAGAAGCCAACCAGTTTTTCGTCAGATACTATCTTAATCGTATAATCTCTTTAATTGCAAATACGTTCGGTCTTTTCTTAGCAAATGCATTTGAACGTTATCTACAGCGATAGAATCAGAAAGAATCGCTATAATGATTCAGAACTGTACCAAAACTGTGTGATTGTGTCTTCTAAATCAAGAGGATATTTACTCCTTGTTAAGGATATAGATTTTAACAAGTTGGGATACTTATCGATAGAGAAAAATTCAAGGGACTGGCAGAGAATTTGAATTAAAAAATTAAAAAAAAAAATTAAGTCAAACTCTACTCGAGCTAGAGCTCAAGCTCAATTTATTTAAATGAACATTAAAAACTAAATTTAAAATGGCCAGTTAACCTTACCTTAACAAAGGAACATTCTGAAGTGTGCCCTTGACATGT
>Ga0325410_1005662_pt1 | contig 13778 bp, 10 predicted proteins | sample PopdelMetagenome_16_FD_206182 | JGI IMG/M metagenome (GOLD analysis project Ga0325410, IMG submission 206182) | Populus deltoides microbial communities from Bellville, Georgia, United States - Xylem-PdIQD-R3 | ecosystem: Host-associated > Plants > Phyllosphere > Stem > Wood/Secondary xylem... | reverse complement strand
TTTTAAGAAGCATAACCAGACCGTAAAAACAAGGTATTATTATCCTCACTATCCTTGCAATTCCATAGTAGCCACCAACAGTGATCGGAGCAGGTCGGTCTTGACCATCTGATGATTAACTCCACTCTTCTTTTTTTCATGCCCAAAAGACTCCAGTATTCACAAAGCAAGTTCACCAGATAAATCAAATGAACATCAAGTTCTCCTTGTAAATGAGAAGATCCTGTTGACTTCCTCCATGAACAAGCAATCCAATGAAACAACAAACATCTCCTTCGTTTCAATTGCTAGCAAAATTCATTAAAAAGACTCACCGGGCATTTTTTGAAACGAAAGGGTATCAACCTCTCTTAAAAGTACTCTAATCCCATCAATGCAATTGGAGGCAGAGAAGGAGGGGTGAGGGGGGGATCGTAACAGTATAACTTGAACAGTATGAAAAGCTGCCAAACTATCATATAATCAAGCTTTACATGCAACCCCAAACCATTTTGACATCAGGGTGATCTTTACACCATATAGCATACTAATTCAAAATAACAGATATTGTCAAGAAGCATTTATCACTTCAATTCCAGAAACCTGCAATTTGTGAAACCGCTCAAGGGGCCTTCAATTTATATCAGAACCCGGAGAAAAAAAAAAGGGATATTTGGAAGAAGCACCTATCTGAGGACTATACACCCACAACCAAGCCATTATGTTAAATGCATGTCTCCCATCTCAAAAGAAAGATGCCCTAATCATATACTTTTCTTTCAGAAAACCAAAAAGAAAGGCCAAAGAAAACAACTGAACGGATCACAAGTTAATCAGGTGGCAACCGCTGTGTCTGGGGCTGAGGAGCCAGATGAGGCACTGGCTTCATCCACAACAGTCTTCGGTTTCACAGATGAAGCCTCAGCTAAAGGCCTGGGTTCATAAACATCCCCAATATCCAAGGTGTCTGGAAGGTTTCCAGAAGACTCAAGAGTGTCAAACTGCATGAGAACCAACATATTAGGATGACCCAAAAAGTGGAAAGATGAAATGAGGTAGGAATCAAATTTAGAAAACCAAAATACTGATCCAAAATGCAATTTCTACTGTTCTTTTTCAGCATACTGGAATTGTCAAAAAATCACATTATCAGCAGGTTATATAGCATGGGCCAAAAGCTGCATTGTAGTTCACCACTTAACTCTCAATGATCAAAACAGCACACCAAAATAAATATGCAAAATTCAACGAATTTAGACCAATTTACAAGAGATTCTGTATATGTAAATGTGCATCTAACTTTCACCAAAACAAGGGACAACCCCTCAAGTTAATGAACATGCAGACTAGACATTTTCAAATCCTTCACTCAGAATTCAGAAATGTAAGCTGAGTAAAGCAAGTGCATATAAGATAATCCCACTAACTTTGCACATAAAGCAAATCGTGTAATTTCCACCAGAAAAGTTTTCTCCTTGCATTTCACTCTAACATACAAGACAGAACATTTCACTCACCCTGGTATTTTATCAACTCACATTTATGAAATAGTGAAGAAAGCAAGCTAAACTTGTGAACAATCTAAAATCATAACAAATCAAATAATTCTTGCAAAAATTACAACGAAGCACTGACATTAGAAGTTAGAACAGAAGAGAGAGGAAATAAGGGAAAGAAGTCTACAGTTAACCAAATATATAATGCCACATGACAAAAGATAAAGAACAAGAAAGAACAGCAACAAAAGGAATTAGAGCATCACAAAATGGCTCATAGCACACACAAAACACTAAATTAACACATTAAATTGGCCTCGTTCCATTCCTCTCCAGTTTTTATGCCTTCAATCAACATGATAAACAAATCTGTATACCACGAAACAGTTTGTAAGAAAATTTACCTCAAGTTGGTTTAACATGTCAATAGCAGCATCCATGTCACCTTTGTTAGCCATATAGACACCAGTGAGGGACTCATCAGATATGCCAGGAAAATTGATCCGAAGATATTCCAAGTCCATTTCAAATTCTTCGTCCACGGTCTGCTTCCCTGTCATCTCATATGAATTCTGTGATGACGAGCCATAAGAACCATACCCAGACTGACTCTTCAGCATAGACATTTCAGGAACAGAAATCGGCCCTTTATCATTTTGCCTAATCTGTGCATTATGCTTGGCAGACCCATACCACACATTTGGATTCCCACCCTGCACAGTCCATCCTGGATTTTCAATTCTATCAGCTGAATCCCTTTTAGAAAGGGGAATATACGCTGCTGCATATGGGTTCAAAGTAGAGAACCCTCCGGGCTTCATTTCCTTAGTTCAGTATGCAAATCACACCTGTTCATAACAACAAATAAAAAAACCCGCCATTATCAAGAAATTACTGCTTGATTCAAAACCTAAAAAAAATCAAACAAAGCCCTTACAGTCAAATACGGTACATCACAAAAAAAGAGCTCATAAAATCTTTCCATAAAGAAATAAAACAAAACAAGAAGGATCTCGTTCAAAAAAATAAATAAAATAAAAATTAAGGATCACAACGACAATTAAAATAGATAACTAACACAACCATACCTAATTAATTCTTCTTGAATAAGCGAATTTCAACTACTTTTTACCTAAATCAATTAAATAAAAAAATAAATACAAATAAAACTTCTACACAAATAAAAATACCTTTAGAAATAAATAAAAAACTCAAAATTAAGAAAGAACAAAACTAAGCGGAGTTCAGCAAGAAAAATATCGAATTGATGATCTTGATGTCAACCACAATGATTAAGGAGATATTTTTTAGATAGTTTACCTGGAATAATCGATCGCGGAAGCAAAATTGGAAAGTATCTTGGAAGCAAAGAAACCCTAATTTTTATTTTTTTTTTTGAGATGAAAGAGAAAGAGAGAAATGATTGAGAGAAGAATCAGCGAGCTCCTTCTTAATAAAGGTTTTAATTTTTTCAGATACTGCCGTTATAGATGACATTTTGAGGTCCGTTTAGCTTCCGTTATTTTGTAACCGTTGCAAGGTTTATACCTTTTAAACGCCATCAGTTGTTTAGCGGCAGAGAGGAAAGGGTGTCGTTTTATCGAGTAAATTAGCTAAATGAAGAGCGCTTTGATTGGTTAATAGTAATTCAGTGTTTCGCCACTTAATTTATGGCTAACTACGAATTGGTTACTAAAGTATTGGATGTATCTCAATTGAATCCTTAAAACTAAAATTAGTTGTCTTTTACCTTTTAACTATCACTAGCCTGCCAATCAAATCCATTGTTTATATTCCATCAATTTACTCTCAATCTATTTCAAATACTAATGTGATTAAATCTCCTATTTGTAGATATTTTACGCATTGAAAATCTTGGAACAAATATTAAATTAGAATAATCTTCCTAATATAATCTTTAACGATATTATAGATTTTAGGTTTAAAAGAACTTAGAGTTAAAAAATATTTATTTATTTTTAGTATTTTTATTAAAAAATAATATGATATATTTTTATCTAAACTTGATAAACCAATATAGAACCCATCATTTATTTTTATTTTTTTTTACTCTCTCTTTTTTCGTTTATCTGCTTCAACATAAAATTAAAAATATAAAAAATATTTTTTGAATGATAGAAAATACTAAAGAATTTTAAAGAATACTTTTTACCACAAAAATATTTGGATTTCAATGAGATTATATGCAATTATATGTTGGGTTCATGAAATCTGTGATTTTTCCTAGCATTATAACATCTTGAGGACTAGATTGTCATTTCAGTAATAGTTGGGTTTAAAATTGTGCACTTTTATAGTTTCTATACTGAAAAGTATTTTTCACAATTGGAGGACTGGTTTACAGTTAACTTTCCAGTTTATAAAGAGGAAACTGAATTGTGAAGTGGATGAGGTAAGCTCATAACAGTGGAAGAAGGAAGCGACCACGGCAATGGCAATGGCTCTTCTTTGTTCTCCTTCACACTTCACAACCCATCACCACAATCCTTTCTTTAGGTACTGTTCTCAATTCTACACCATCCATGTCTTTTTCTTTGGTTCTTTAACATGGGCTATGCTTTGATGTGGTTTTCATTTCAGGAACCAAAGTAGAATCTTGTTAAGCCAGAAGAAATGTAAATTAAAAGAGAAGATTATGGCATGTTCATGTGCTTGTTCTTCTTCAGATCCCAGTTTACAAAATGGGTTTTGTAGAAGGGACTTGGTGCTTTTTGGTCTCTCTTCTTCATTATCCATTGCCTTCCCATCTTCAGGTGAGCTTGAGCTTCAATGAAACCTTAATCTTTTTGTTTGAGATTATTGATTTTATGATTTGAGTGGTGTAGAAAGAGCTGATACACTGCCTTTCTTGTTGTGCTTGCTTTGGACTTGTGAGACATATATAATACCTTGAAAGTGCTTGAATTTCACTGATTTTTCTAGTTCTTTATAGAGATACTTGCTGAGGAAGATCTGAAAATGGCTTCAGTGGTTGATGAAATAAACGCCTATACTTATTCATATCCAGCGGAATTGCCATCTAAGAAGTTCCTCTTCAAATGGTAGGTGTTTGAATCCAAGTGCTATTCAGTATAGTCTGAGGCAGTGCATGAGGTCTGCGTGTTGTTTAATATGTATTCTTTTATCTGTGTGTTTTCACTGCAATTCCAAGTGAAGAAGTATTTTTTCATGAATTGGATGATTATGTTGCTGGAGGCAAATGTGAATTGGAATATATTAATAAAGGATTTGAGCATCCATAGACATTCATATACCTGAAAAAATTGGACTATCTAGAAAAATGTTCCCCGGCGAACGGTTTTGCTACCAAGTTTACTCTGAGAGGGAGCCATTTTAATTGGGTTTCTCTCTTTAACAGTAATTCCATAATTCAAATGTGTTTGAAATGTTGATAAGCCTTACGACTACATTTATTTGGTGTTCTGTCTGCAATTTTGCTTCTCTTTATTGCTATGGTGTGTCCTTGGAAATTATGGGAACATAACTTTATTAGTGATTTGCTTATTAAAGGGTGGAATCCAGAAAACCTGAACGCTACTCATCAGCTGCACCACTGTCCCGTAAGTTCAGTTAATTTGCTATATGAGGGATGAGAGAACATGAACTATTACATGCCCTTTTAAAAAACACATGTATTCGTGCTTATATTGTTTTGAACTTGATACAGCTGATGCACGCCTGCGCATTGTGTCCGAGCGCGTTGACATCATTGATAACCTCATCCTCTCTGTTTCGGTAATAATTCCATTTGACCTTATTCTAGCTAGATGCAATGTCTGATGAGGTTGTTTTTTTCAAGGATTATGATTTTATTACTTTGATTCAGATAGGTCCTCCAAATCTTCAGTTCGTAAAATCTAAAGACAAGAGTACCTGGGCTGCAAAAGATGTTGCTGATTCTGTTTTGTCTGACAAGTCTTCGCTGGTAATATGTCTTAGCATCTCTTGCTACGATTTAAGAGACCCTCAGTTTGACAAACATATCTGATGGATTTTCCGGACCACTGTGACGAAAACAGAATAGGTGCAGAATTAAAACATAAGTTTGAATCTTATATTAAATAATAATTTTTTCTTATAATATGAAGCATCTTCTCAAATCTCACACAAGACCTACATTTGTGCGAAACTGAGTTCTACAAAATAATTTCCATTGTCCTAGCAACCTTAGAAATTCATTGCACTGCAAACATGGGTCCGTAGATGTTTTTGCAGAAAACAAATGGCAAAAAATTGTATCTGTAGAGGTTTGTCGGATCATAGATGATAGAGCCAACACAAGATTTCTGTTGAATCCTATAGAGAGGCTTTCTTGGTGAACAGGGTTGTTATCTGAGAAGCCTCGTCATCCTGGACAGGACTGGCCATGACCTCTCTTTGTGCTTCTTGGACTCCATTTCTTCTGAAAGCTCAACTCCTTGAATGAAGTAATGCTGGTTTAACATGCTTCATTATTTCTTTTGCAGCGAGTCACTTCAACTCAACGTTTGTCTGAGAGTTCAATTCTTGATGCGCATGCTAATGAAGTAAATTTTGAAACCTTTTTGTATTTTGTAGAATTCCATATTGGGAATGCTACATACAGAAACATATATTCCTGTATTTCCATTTATGTTTTATCTTGTATAGCTGCATGAGTTATGTGGCATTTTTTTTCCAGATTGATGGTGAGCCGTACTGGTTTTATGAATATATTGTACGCAAGTCACCCACCAAAAATGTAAGTTCTCCCTTCCTTAGCAGGATTCTTTTGAAAGATCTGCTACAGCTCTCTCTTGTTGATAGTTTGCATGGGAATTTGTAGGCTCAAGAATCAAATCTTTTCCGACGCTACATTGCTTCAACAGCTGAACGAGATGGTAGGGAGCCTTTTTTTTTTTTAAAAGCAAACAGTTGCATGAAAATATATTCCAATACTAGTTTCTTTTCTCCGCTCAATAACACTAAATGTCAACTGATGACTATTCACCAGGAGAAACTGTATCCACGTCATTTCTTCTTCTTGTTTGAAATCTTGAGTATATTTCGTGGTTCTACTTTTTTTCCAAACTTACAGTTCAACTCAATTGCAGGGTATTTGTACTCTCTAAGTGCTTCAACTCTAAGCAAGCAGTGGGACAAGGTATACAGCTCTCTTGTGTCTGTATTGAGTTGAACTCGTCATTCTGCAGATACATGCCTGTATTGGTTTATTCATTGAATTAAGCCTAAACAAGATGTCATTTCCTGTGCTTCAGATGGGGCCTTACTTGGAAAAAACTGTGGCCTCGTTCCGCCTTCTCCCTCCCACAGGGGACTATGTACCTCCATACAAGGATCCATGGAGATTTTGGTGACAAGCTTTCATCTTATTCATTTATAATATCTCACTCCTTTTTTCTTGTCATCAATAAGTGTAAAGTTTCAGGGAAAATTTAGTCATCTGTATTATTCTTTCGTTGCATGATTTTGTTAAATTCATAATCACAAACTGGGTTTTGTTATCTCTGTGGGATTAATGTCACCAACTAAATAGGTTCCTCTGTCCCGGGAGGAATGATTATGTGACATTCAGTCGGATGCTATACTAGAGGTTGCTATTGATAAGCATCGTAAAACACCATGGAATTTCATCAAAGGGGGGGAAAGCACAGAGCCCTCAAAAAGAAGAAAATGGCATCGTTGCTCCAGAAAAATAGCCATATACATGCCATTCATGCACGTCAGTTGTTTCAAGTCTTTTGACAGAACTGATATCGACAGCCCAAGAACATGTGTTTGTCAAGAATCTCGATCGTGCCTGGATTTGATTTCATTGATTTTTTATTAACTGTTTAACATAATATTAAAAAAGGAGCCGTTTGGAAGGAGCAGATTGTAGGAGCACTCGCAAACGGCTGGTAAGATGGTAAAGCAGGGTCCATTGCGTAGCCATTTCAGAGGCCTTCATCTGCCTTACAACGGAGGCCTGAAAAAAGTAGAAAGAACGAGACAAATGCTTTAGATGACTTTTAGATATTAGATGGCCATTAATGAAGGACCAAGCTGGGGCATCTCAAGACCACATCTAAATGAACAGGTAACCTTTTTGAGCCTCTTTCACTCTCAATATTACTTATTACATGATCGAATAGCAATCCAAAAGAGATTATTGAAAAGCTTTTTTAATATATAAGTAGAGGTGGGGTAAGAGAAGGACTGAGATAACTTGAAGACGTTTCCCAAGCTGAGCCTCAACCTCTGAACCAAATGAAATAATACTGGCCAGAGATTTAAGAGGATTAATTGTAGGATCAACAGAAAGTAAACTAGGAATCCGGGGCGTAGACTAGCCTCCATCCGGCGTGGCCAACCTCAGCCTCTCATCAATTGTTCGAGTGTTGCAGTTGCAAGCTTCTTAAATGCAAGCTAGCCATCACCCTCCGATATGGACTCTGCCAATTGACTATCGAATACTCCAGCAGCCTGTGTGAAAGGAAAACTAACACTAGATTGCCTCGAGAAAACATTTCAATCCACAACTTGCAACAGCAAACAAGACCCTGGATAACAGGTATGACGTGCACCCGCGCATTCACGTGCACATGCATACATAGATTACATAAAAAATGCTAGCTATTCTTGATCTCTTCCTACCTAACTAGTTAATAATACATGGAACGGAGAACATGTGAGGTGTATATGATCCATCCATTCACAATTACAGTATCTAGACCTTTCAACCATGGACGTTCTGATACGTACAAGCTCATCTGTAGTGGTTGACAGAGTGTGAGAAAATTTACAAGTGACCTCAATTGGTGAGAGGGCATCTTGTTCTATGGAACGTGGGATCAGTTTGTCCTGTCAGTTGCTGGCACAGCTTTGAATCTTCAATTGCCACTCCGATCCAACCAAAACTAAGTCTAGCATTGGATCTAGTCCATGCTCGGGCTCAAATTTTGCTACATTTAAATGCTCTCGCTTAAGCCTCACCTGAAATCGGAAAGATCAATGTCAATATAATTGTGTGTAAAAACCAGGAACAAACTAAAGAAAACAGAGCGCAACTACAGCATGAGAAATATTTAACTACAAGAGGATAGTTACTCACTTGAGCTGCAACATCACCATTTTCAAATGTTAGAACACCTTTGGATTTCAAGCCTTTCCACACAGAGCCTTACTTTGCACAAACGACTCTTTCACACATTCCACCCCCAACCCGTTTGCATTCCTTACTAACTCTACATCCTTTCCACAAAAATGCGAGAACCTAATAGCTTGAGCAACCCAATCACTATATATGTTTTTTCACACAAATACATTTCCGAAAACCTCTTTTCGATAACTGCCCTCTTCCCGAATACAGAGAATTGGGACGGTTCCGACCATTTAACGGGGCAATAACCGGAATCCCGACAAACGGGCTGTTAAATTTTTAGCTCATCATCTTCTTTTAAGCAGTTTCTTGGCAGAATGGTAACTCTTTTGATGGGGCCCAAGAAACTTCTATACTGCTTTTGTGGTAATTAATGTTTTCAAAAAAAATTTAAAAAATTTTGTTTAAATTATTTTACTATGATTTTAAATTATTCTAATGTTAAAAATAAATTTTAAAAAATAAAAAAATTATTTTAATATATTTTCAAACAAAAAAATACTTAAAAAATAAATTATTATTACTGTACAATCTCAAAATCACCTAATAAATTACCATAATGCAGATTGACTAGGCATCCCAATCCTAAAATAAACCAAAAAATAATCAAACCCCGCTTTTAGAAAATGAAAATATAGATGAAGACAAGGGCAAATTAAAGATTAACTCTAAAATCTGTTTTCTAAGTAATTTGAATGAAAGAACGAAAGAGAGAGAATTTCAATATTGTCAATAATCCTCCCGTGTTCTATTTTTCTTTGCACATATTTTCTTCTAAAATATGCTAAGTTTTTAATTTTCTTTTGTTGCGAGAGCACAAGCTTTCAATTTCCAACCAAAACAAAAGATTGGATATTGACAATGATAGATGAAAACCTTTGATGATTTGAAGATGTTATAATTATATTATGATATAATTATAGTGCTTTTAAGATAGACTATTAAATATTTTTTATATCGTATTATAATGATTTGTTTTACTGATTAATAATTTAACTAATTATTTCATGATGATTAATATCATAATACAATTCACAAATACTTTGTTACCATAAATTAAAAAATAATATTCACTCCGTAATAAATAAAAATACAATATTTTTTAAGTAGTTTCACTTATTGCATGGAAAAACTATCTTTTTGTAATTTAATAATTACTTTACTAAGTGATGATGATAATAATAATAATAATAATAAATAAATAAATAAAATAGCATTACCATTGTATCATAAACTTCACCTTGATACTCCATAAATACCATTGAACTTGGCGTATAACTTATTGCTGCTATTGACCACGCTTGGATTGTATGCATGGTATCAGAAGCATATGTGCCAATTTTAGATGCTGGACAAGGTAAAGCTAAAGCCATCTTGAGTTTTAGTGAAGTTCACGTAGCAAGCTTATTCTCTTTTCAACCCAACATTGCCTGAATCTCATTTGCATCAGAGCAGCAACACAGTCCAACATTCTACCAGACCTCCCACCAGCAACCTGAACCTGATCCTGACCCAGCCTTCCAAGTTTTGACAAATGCATACATACACCCCCAGTGCAGGAAGCAAAAATGTATCACAGAAAGTACCAAATGCAGCTTGCAGAAAGCAAATTAGCAAATATCAAGTTTATCTCACCACCTTAAACCTATGCTCTTTTCAACATATATTTTCATACTTTTAAATAAGCCGTAAATCACTTTGCGCTCATCCATCAACAAGAAAAGACTTAGATTTCAAAGGGCTGCATTACACAGAATTCAAGTTCAACTACCCGTCCAGTGAAGAATTTCAATTAACAAAACTGCCAAAACTATGTTTTCCATGACATCAGAGTAAAGATAAGATCCAAAACGCCAAAGAGGATGCTTTTTTTTTTTTGCTGTCCGAAGCAATACAACTAGAAAGTCACCTTTCACAAAGCCAGAGCCTAGTGCCCACTGTTTATTTTGCATTGGTATATGAACAACAAGAAACACATGTCCATATATGTGTGCCAAATGAAATGGGCATTTTACCGCACTGGCTGCTGGTTGTAATGATTCTTCTCTTTCTTCTTGGCTGCAGCTAGCCTTGCACTTCTTGCAGCAGCCTCTTGAGCAGCAGCTTTGGCACCCCCATCCATCTCTTTACTAGACTTCTTCTTCTTTGCAGATGCCATCCTTTTTAGTCGTTCTTTCATGTCAACAGCAGAAGCATCCTCCTCCGCGTGCTCCGCTCCAGCAGCTTCTTCTGGCCTGTTAATGGCTTCTGAATTGGTGGGCTGATCTTGGGGCTCCTTTGCTGACTTGTCCTTCTTTTTCTTCTTCTTGGCATTTTTGGACTCTCCAGCGACATTTTCCTTCTTATCTCCCTCTTCATGAGTCTCCCCATCTTTCTTCTCCTGTGCAGCATCTGCAGATGCAAGTAAAAAGAACTCTTTCTCAGAGGAGATTCAACACCAGAAGCGTATTTAAGGCTAAACATCTGGCTACAAAATAATAGGGAACAACTGCACTTTACACTTCCGTGGTCCTAGCAAAAACTGGAAGAAACAACAAAAATACCTCTCTATACCAATACAAAGTAGAAGGGTGAAATTATGAAACAATTTGAAAACAAAAGTTATGCATGAGGAACATGGAAGCAGTGCGCATGGGCACATTGATTATCAGCTAAATTGCAGCAAACCTGACGATGCATTAAATGGTTAGAACATACATTTCGACTTGTCTAGAGCAAATATGATCCAACTATCCAAGTTTCAACTACAACATCTATTATTGAAGCAAGGAATACTATCAATGAATGAGTAAAGTATAATGCTCAAACTATAAGAGAGCGTTGAATAAACACTTTTAGCATGCAAACAACCAGAGACCTTGGAAGATAAAGCTTCGGCACGTAACAACAAGTTTCATGTGCTTGTCTAGGTCATTGCTATTATCTAAAGAAACATAATGCATTAACAGATTTTAAACTTCTATGCCAATTAAACATCCGTGATTGGCACCACGGACAAACTTTTGGGCTTTCGGCATATAAATGGAATTACCAAGTGACTCATCTTGGCCATTGCTATCTTTCTGAGCAACTCCAAAATCCGCAAGAAGGGCCTCAAGCTCTGCAAGTTCCTTCTTCTTTCTTTCCTTCTTAGAAAGTTGTCTTTCTGTCTCCTTGGGTGGCAGAGGAACTTCAGGGGTCTTCTTCACCACTGGCTCAGGGTGTACTGCCTCTGGTTCATGGTCATGTTCTTCCTCTACATCATCATCACCTTCATCCAAAATATCTTCTTCGCTCTCACTTTCCTGCAACCCACAAAAAAAAAAAAGCAATCAGTGCATGCCAGCAAATGTTGAAGTTTTCATAAACCATTTGCAAAGTTCTTTCCGTTCTATGGGGATTGTGGAAGACAAATAAATAGTAACCTATCAAGATTTTAAAACAAAAACAGTTCAAGTGCGACACAAGTAAAAAAAAATGATCCAGGGTTTGCGCTGTCACAATAATTCAGCCTTCCCATTAATTTTCTGGAACTCCTCTCCAGCCTCAGGTTGAAATCATATTTTAGGATATAATGGCTAGTCTTCCACAGTGCATTCATGTCTTAATTTTTTTCTCTGCAGATGTACCTTTTCTATTCCTTTCAAAAAGCAAAAAAAAAAAAAAAATTGTAACATAGATCCCCGCCAATTTGGAAAGAAAATCATAACAGCCCATATGTAATTACCATGTCAGGATCACCATGTAATCACATGGTATGTACAACACACAATAAAAAATCCTATCATTACAACAAAAACCTTGAGCATTGCAAATAAAACTAACAGGCTCGCAGACTAATATAGCAAATGGGATTGGATTAACAAAACTAATAGCAACTCCCTATCAATATTGCACATAAATTACAACTCCTGAGCATAATAAAATCCTGCCAAGGATGCATATCAATCTATCATCCACGCCATAATAATCACCATTCAAATTATCAAGAACCCTTGAATCCAAACCAATAATTACCCACACGTGTACATACATAAAACATTTAAATCCATCCTCTCACCTCTACATGGGCAGATTTCTCCTCACTCTGCTGCTGGTCCGAGGACCCCCAAACAGATGGAGGCGGTGCCGTCGTAGCATAATAATCATCGTCATCTTCGTCGTCAACATCAGCCCAAGATTTAGCAGTAAGTTTTGCCGGGGCCCAAAAAACTTCCGGATCAGGCTCCTTCGATTGCTGCTCTTTCCCACTCTTAGAACCCCCTTTCCCACTCTTCGAACCTACACGCTCCTTATCAGATTTCTTCTTCTTCCTCAATGTCTCAAGCGCAGCAAACACGTTCGTGCTGTTAATCACCAACGATCCCTCATCTCTCCTGCTTCCTCCACCCACCATGATTACCAACTTAGGGACAAAACTGTAAATTCGCAGAAATTTCAGGGACTAAACTCGAAATTTGTGAGAATCGTATGGACAAAGAACGAAGACGACGACAAATTCCTAGGGTTTCAATAAATGAAAGATCAGATAAATTACAAGATAAAATGTAAAATTAAGATGTAACAAAAAAAACAAAATTATTAAGTGATAATTTATACTTATCGACAAATCGATAAAAAAACCAAATCGTTAAAATTAAACTTCGGTTTTCTTGGCAATTGTTATACAAAAATCAGGGTTTCTTTGTGGAAATCGAGAGGGATAAAGTTCCGATGAGAGGCGGATATGGCGGAAAATGAGCGGCGGTGGCGGTGGCGGTGAGAGAATATTTTGAATTAGGGTTTGAATGGATATTTGATTTGCATGTGAAAGGAAAGAGAGGAGGTAGGGCTTGTCGCTGCTGTAGTGGCGTTATTAGATAACGTTATGAGAGGAAGGAGGACGAGAGGAAGGGTGGAATTTATAGAGTTTATTTTTTCGGAACGCTTGCCCTTGATAAATCTTTTATTTACAGTTAGTAGTTTGAGAGAACGGCGTCGTGCTGGGGATTTGACGAAAAATATAGTAGATATGGTAGGAAAATAATTACTTTACTCCTGTTATTTTTGTACAGGAATGGGCCAAGAAATTATCTAGATTATTTAATCATTTGATTAATGAGTGGATGATTGAATCAAATTAATTATTTATTTTTATTAAAAAAATATTTTTTTATTATCTTTAAATATATATATATATATAT
>Ga0325410_1005661_pt1 | contig 13778 bp, 4 predicted proteins | sample PopdelMetagenome_16_FD_206182 | JGI IMG/M metagenome (GOLD analysis project Ga0325410, IMG submission 206182) | Populus deltoides microbial communities from Bellville, Georgia, United States - Xylem-PdIQD-R3 | ecosystem: Host-associated > Plants > Phyllosphere > Stem > Wood/Secondary xylem... | reverse complement strand
AATAATAATAATAATAATAATAATAATAATAATAATAATAATAGTGATAGTGATAATAGTAATAATATTAATAGTAGTAGTAGTAGTAGTAGTAGTAGTAGTAATAGTAATAATAATAAAAAAAAAAAGAAGAAGAGGAAGAAATTAATGAGAACTTTGAGATGGAAGATTAATGTAAGGATTAAACAATGATAAAAACAAATATCAAGGTTAGAGGATTCTCTAATGGTATTTCAAATAAATATAATATAAACTCTTTTTATTACTCAACTAGAAACCACACATAAAGGAGGTTCTAATCGGATGATTTATCATTAATGACTCATTATAAAGTATTAACATGATCATATTAATTATCTTGTCTAAGTAACACCATACTTATAAATATCATCAAGCATTCATGTTGCTAGCTTATGTTAACAACAAATCAAGTTCCTATCATAACAACGATGTCGGCCGAAAACTATGAAGGATCAAGCATTCAATGTACCAAGTGTTATACAACATAAATCTAGATTAACCATTTAACAAGCATGGTATTAAGAATTAGTAAGATAAAAAGATAAGACATGCCAATAACAATTTATCTTGGATATAAGCATTAAAGTCCATGTTGAGTTTATATTATACCTATTCTAACACCATTGGTAAAACCTTTTCACCTTGACATAATTAACTTAGCTAAATATAATGAAGAAGAAAAACATAAATAAACAAGATGAGAACATGATTATGATATAAGTTAACTAAGTATATGAAAGGAAATGAAAAAGCATAAACAAGAGATTAATATAACATGAAAGAAAACTTGAACATTACAAAGATATAAAGAAAGAAAGCAAGAAGATGATTTTGATCTGAAAAATAATATATCTAAATACATGGAAAATGCCTCCTTTTATAGGCTAAGATTCAGAACTATTGATTGGTGGACTAAGAAAATAGTTGGTGGCCAACCATTGATTTGGTGGCTGGTTTTTGACATTGTTGGCTGCTGGTTCTTGAAATTGTTGGCAGATTTTTGATATTGTTGGCTGGCCAAAACGTCATTGCTAACATCAGAATTTGAGCCCTTTGTTCCATGAAAGCTGTGGGCAATTGTCTCAGCTTTCCAGCAAAAAAAACCAGAGCTCATTTGGACTTCTAGAACTCAAGATATGAGCTGAAAACCGAACAGTGTTTGAGCTGCAGGACAGGTTCCGACTTCTCCGTTGTTTCTAAGATTTGAACTTGAAAACGGCAGAATTGAGTCTTGGACCCTTCATGAAAGTTTTAGGTCTATGTCTTATCTTTCCATCCATATAAAGTGGACCTAAATCCGAGTTCTACAACTCCAGTTATGATCAAATAACCGAATGGTGTTCCAGTTTGGAATTGAACCAGCATCTCTTCTCTTAGCCTAGTTCTCTTTTTGTCTCTTCACTTTCAATAGTTAATCACATCAATCAATCCTTTGAATTGTGAGATATACCTGCATTCAAAACAAGCATTTACCATAAATTAAAGATATATTATATTATTAGACTTGTTATTATAAAACATGCTTTAGTTAGGGAATTTAACGATACTTTAGTGCAATACGATGATATAAAGCCTTAATGAGAATACACTTTTAAGTACTAATCACATATCAAAATACTTTTTCCATTTTTGAAAGATACTGCATTGAAATACCTTACTACATTGTTGTGGTTATATTTAACCAATGCTTTCACTTCTCTCAACACTTTATCTTTATCATGATCTTTATTAAATTTTACAATATTCACAACACACACATGTCCATCCAACTTATGCCTGCATGAAAAATATGTTCCATGTGCCCCTTTTCCTGAAATATTTAATGAAATAAACTCAATGAAATTTAATTAAATAAAATAAAGTATTATTGAAAATAAAGGTGAAAACAATACCAATCAATGCGTTTGATTTTGCAAAATTCTTGATGAAATCTAATACCTTCCATTTTGAAGGATACTGTATAAAATAGTGGACAAAAACATCAAAAAAATAGAAAAAGAATCCTAAAGATGAAGGCACTTGATTAGTATCACTACTAATAACTTTTTTGATAATTAATACAAGAAAAATAATCATTTTATCAAGAAAATATAATCAAGATGATGTGGAATAACACAAGCTCAACATAATGAGAATGCTAATATTGTTTGGCAAACTCAATGGAGCATATTTATTGATCAAACTACGTAGATAACAACATCAATTATGGAAAGAAGCAGAAAAAAAAATCATCATTAGGTTCTAAACATAAACAAATTATCTTAATTGCTTAGTCTTTGTTTCTTATTAGAATTTGAAAAAACACATCATAATTTCACACAGAAACCATGGTTGTATACATTAATCTAAGTCAATTCATTGTTGGAATGAACAAGGTGAATACGAAAAACATATCACTACCAAATCACAACAAACAAAAGATGAAGGAGAAAAAGAATGAAAAAATTGCAAGAACACTGCCAATGGGTGCTGGAGCACAGTTGATGAACAGTCCTGGTCATTGCTAATTACTAATTAGAAATTAGTAATAGTAATTAATTAATTAATTTTGCAACCTCCCGATTAATTTTTCTCTAAGTGTCAAGGAAATATAGGGAATAAAGACAGTGACACTACTTACTATATTCAAACGAAGTTTTCCTTCAATTTTATTTTCTTTTCACATTCCTTGTCATAGGTATTTTTATAGGTAAAGAAGAAGGAGAAAAAAAAACAAAAGATGAAGCAGAAAAAGAATGAATAAATTGCATGAGCAATGCAAAGGGTCTTGGAGCACAGTTCATGAACAATCCTGGTCACTACTAATTGGAAATTGGTAATGATAATTAATTAATTTTTCAGGCTCCCTGATTGTCTTCTCCAAGTATCAAGGAAACATAGGGAATGAAGACAATGACGCTACTCACTATATTCAACCGAAGATTTCATTCATTTTTTTTTCACATTCCCTGTCACGGGTCTTTTCACAGGTAAAAAGAAGGAGAAAAACAACAAAAGATGATAGAGAAAAATAATGAACAAATTGCATGAGTAATGCCAAAAGGTGTTGGAGCATAGTTTCTGATCACTCCTGATCATTACTAATTGGAAATTGGCAGTGGTAATTAATTAATTAATTAATTTTGCAGGCACCTGATTGTCTTCTATAAGTGTCAAGGCAACAGAGGGAATAAAGTCAGTGACGCTACTCACTGTATTTAAATGAAGCTTTCCCTCCTTTTTATTTTCTTTTCACATTGCCTGTCACAAGTCTTTTCACAGGTGAAGAAGAAAGAAAGAAACAACAAAATATGAATGAGGAAAAAATGAATAAATTGCATGAGCAATGACAATGGGTGATGAAGCACAGTTCGTGAATAGACCTAGTCATTACTAATTGGTAATGGTAATTAAATAAATAATTTTGCAATCTCTTAATTATTTTCTTCTCCACATGTGAAGACAATAGAGGGAATGAAGTTAGTGACGCTACTTACTATATCTAAACAAAGATTTCTTTTATTTTTATTTTATTTTCACATTCCCTGTCACAAGTCTTTTCACATGCAAAGAAAAAGAGTCCTCTCTCTTCTTTTCATATGTCACATGTAAAAAAAATCACATAACCCCCACTCGGAATACATAGTCAAGATTTATATGGAAGAGTAAGCTTGGTGGAATAAAGAATCACAATTTTAAAGCTAAACTTAATAGATTAATTATTAAAAATTTAGTTACAGAAGATAATGGTCCATCTATAGAAATATCATAACATATGGATTCTTATAAGGAACACAATCACTACCTTCTTTTTCATAATAATTTTCATCTTCATCAGAATACCATATCACCTTTCATTCGATTCAAATAGCGACATACTTTGCCGTATTGTTGTGGTTATATTTGGCCAATGCTTTCCTTCCTTTTTATTTTCTTTTCATATTTCCTGTCACATGTCTTTTCACAGGTAAAGAGAAAGAGAGAAACAACAAGATATGAATGAGGAAAAAATGAACAAATTGCATAAGCAATGCCAATGGGTGATTGAGCACAGTTCGTGAATAGTCCTAGTCATTACTAATTGGTAATGGTAATTAAATAAATAATTTTACAATCTCTTAGTTATTTTCTTCTCCACATGTGAAGACAATAGAGGGAATGAAGTTAGTGACGTTACTTATTGTATCCAGACAAAGATTTCCTTTATTTTTATTTTATTTTCACATTCCCTGTCACAAGTCTTTTCACATGTAAAGAAGAAGGGTCCTCTCTCTTAATTATTTTCTTCTCCACGTGTGAAGACAATAGAGGGAATGAAGTTAGTGACGCTACTTACTGTATCCAGATAAAGATTTCCTTTATTTTTATTTTATTTTCACATTCCTTGTCACAAGTCTTTTCACATGTAAAGAAAAAGGGTCCTCTCTCTTAATTATTTTCCTCTCCACATGTGAAGACAGTAGAGGGAATGAAGTTAGTGACGCTACTTATTGTATCCAGACAAAGATTTCCTTTATTTTTATTTTTATTTTATTTTCACATTCCCTGTCACAAGTCTTTGCACATGTAAAGAAGAAGGGTCCTTACTTACTTACAGACAATAATGGTTCATCTGTATAAATAGCATAACATATGGATTCTTACGAGGAGCACCATCACTGCCTTCTTTTTCATAATAACTTTCATCTTCATCAGAAGATTGTATCACCCTTCATTCGATCCAAGTAGTGAAATACTTTATCACATTGTTGTGGTTATATTTGGCCAATGCTTTCACTTCTCTTAACATTTTATCTTGAATATGATCTTTATTGAATTTTATGATCTTCACAGCAACACTTGTCCATCCAATTTATGCTCGCATGAAAATATTGTTCCATATACCTCTATTCTTGAAATATTTAATAATATAAACTCAATGAGATTTAATTAAACAAAATAAAGTATTATTGAAAATAAAAGTGAAAAAAATACGAACCAATGCGTTTAATTTCGTCAAATTCTTGATGAAATCTGGTACTTTTTATTTGGAAAGATACTACAAAAACATCAATTATAAATACCAGTAAAAATAAAGAAAGAGGACACTTGATTATTATCACTATTATTGATTTTCTTGCTAATTAATACAAGAAGAATAATCCTTTTATCGGGACAAGAAAACAAAAAATAATCAAGATGATGTAGGATAACATGAGCTAAGCATTGTGAGAGTGCTAATATTGTGACTAAATTATGTAGATAGCAGCATCAGCTATCCAAAATTATCATGTTGTTTCAAACTACCTCATGTAAATTTTTTAGAAAATCTTGAGAATGAAAAATTTGGATGATTTTTTTAAAAAAAAAAAAATAGTTAGGAAGAAAATGGGTAAAGGTTAAAAAATTACACAAAACCAGAGTTATCCAGAATTAGAAGGAAAAAAAAATTAATTCATGAATATATAAGTAATTCGTTGTTATGTTGGAAAAGAAATGAATGCATTGAGACAGGGAGATTTAAATTATTTTGGATCCATAATTTTTTAAAAATTATTTCAAAGAATAAAAATATTTTATCAAAATTGTCTAAACTCATCCTTCTCTGTAAACAGTAACAATCTAATGTAAAATTAATAAATATAATAAAACACTTATATAAGACAAGTACATAAATTGATATTCTACCCAAATGCTCATCCCAATAACAGCTAGTGTTGGTCCTTGAATGGTAACATCCCCACCACTCGAGCATTTTGCCTAGTTTTCAAAAATTTTATGAAAAAATCACGGAATAAAAAATCTCTTTAATTAGGCCCATAAAATCAGTCCAAAACTTAACTAAAACAAGGCCCAATAATCCTAATCCCATATAAGCCATCTCTGGTGGCGACGAACACAGTTAAAATGGATGGTCAGATTGCAGACCTGGAAACCCTAATTTTTCTTCTAAAATCTCTTATCATACCCATTTTATTTATCTCCTTGATGACATTTACACTCCTTTGTGTGTTGGATCATTATTCAAGACTGGATTTCTTGTTTTACTACCAGGAACGAACTTGGCATCGTCGAAAGAACACTGTAGCAGACTGCTTTTTGTAGACAGGAATGACCTGGCAGTTACCATTTGTTTTCGATGTGGGATTGGTGTTCGCTGCGGACACTTGCCAGCGCTATCTGACTCTGCAGTGTCATGCGCACCGAATGATGAAGCCTTTTTTTATGTGATTTTGAATTTTTTTAATGTGTTAATTTAAAAAATAATTTTTAAAATATAAAAAAAAATATTATTTTAATATATTTTTAAATAAAAAATATTTAAATAACTGTACCACAATCCCAGCTAAATTTTCTGGCGATGAACACATTTCCTGAGACGCTTCTCCGGTCTACTCAATTCAATTATGAAAGAGGGACCCGGCAACATTCATTCATCTCCCTCGCAATCCACAATTCTCTCCTGGAGTAGAGCTCTCTGGGTTTCCTCTGTCCCGGAAGAAGAACAAGAAATACCAGATATTCTTCGAGCTTATTATGCTTTGTACTGCACTAACCCCTTTCATTATACATCCACCATAAAAAATAGGTGATTATCTAACTTAACAACAAGAGTGGGTAAAAAATAGCAAAATTTGACGATTTTTATTTTATTTTATTTTTTGAAAAAAAAATTATCTATTTTCTTCTAATTTATATCTTAAAAAAATTCAAATACAAAATAATTTAAATATCTTTTTAACCCAATACATCTCCTTTCTTTCCCTATCTAACAACAAATACTTATACATCCATGAATTAATTTATTATTTTTTAAACTTTTGGATAATTCAGCGGTTTTGAAAATCTCACACCTTTACCCTATCTTTCTCTAAAATCATTTTTATCAGAATTTTCCATTTTTTCCCCTTTTTTTTTCTCTTAAAAAAAATTATGAGATAGTTTGAAAAATCTGGATAATTAATATCTTTTTAATTGAGCCCAACTTATTAGCCCAAAACTTGATCAAAACAAGGCCCAATAATCGGAGCCCATCTAAGCAGTAATATAGATGAGGTGGTGGCATTCAAAAACAGTCCTAACAAGATGGCAGACCTGAAAACCCGAATTTGTTTTTTCACAAAATAAGTTATCATTCTATTTTATTTATCTTCTTAATTACATTGGCGATGCAGCATCTGATAAATCAGAGAGAGGCAGTAAAATAAGCTAATTTACAATAAGTCATCTTAAGTAAGGTATTGTTTTCCGCGTTGATTTTTAGTTTCTTTAATTATATCGATAATTATAAAATTATTTATTTCTACAAGCCGGTTTGTATAATCGATTAATTCTGCTGTGTTTGCCATGTTAGGGAATATTACTTTTTAATAAAATTGTGTTTTTGGTTTTGTGATTTTCAGCACGCTTTTGTTTTCAATCATGAATGAAAAACCTAATTTAAATCTCTGAAATAAGTTATCACCTTCTGATCTCAAATGTTAATAATTTTGGTTTTTTTTTTTTTAATTATTTTTGAAGAGGATGGCTGCTTCTTTAGATGGAAAAGCAAGTAAGAGCAAGAACTGCAGCTGTGCTAGTTTTCTTTGTTCAAGTTTACCAGATGATGTGCTGGTTGAAATCCTCTGTCGAGTTACTGATCGCAAGCATCTCATTAGACTCAAAAATGTTTGCAAATCTTGGAACAATCTGATTACTGATGCTTGTGTTCGAAAAATCTCAGCTTCCTCACCTCTTCATGGCTTTATTTACCTTGCGAAGAAGATCAGATTTGGAAAACCATACATTGATTATATCCCGTTCGCCATTACTCCAGCAGTTGCACCAGAACCACATGAATTTGTCAAGTCCTATTCTTCGCTGTTGCCTTTTGAACCTGCCCGGGGTGATTTCCTTGATTGTTGCAACGGTTTGCTTTTGTTTGTTGAGGGTTGCACTCTGCAGTACTATGTATGCAATCCCGCGACAAAACACTGTGTAGCGATTCCTAGAGATTCTATGCTCGAAAACATAATTTTTGCGGCCCTGGCTTTTGATCCTTCCACATCACCTCACTACAGAGTTGTTTGCTTTGATTATTCAGAGTCTAGGCCCCCTGTAAGATTGCAAGTGTTCTCATCCGAGACTGGCAACTGGACTGGGCATGAAACACCTTTTGGATATTCAAAGAAGAAGTGTAAAGTGGTCAAGCATTGTATTTACTTGGATGGAGCGCTGTACTGTATATCTACCTCAAAACACATTATCTGTTTTGAGCTTAACAGAGGAAATTCTCGTGCCATTGAGCTTCCGGAGAAGGAGAGACTTGATCCTAATGGCTCTGGATGCGTTGGGCAGTGGAGGGGCCATTTATGCTATTCTGATCTTGTTGGAACTGCATTTTACTTTTGGTTGCTTGAGGATCGTTGCAAGAATGACAGATGGACTCTGGTTCACAATATCAATGTTGATTATTTGGGAAAGCTCTGGCTTCAGCGGGATAATATGATTACATCGATAATTTATAAAATTATTTATTTCTACAGGCCGGTTTGTATAATCGATTAGTTCTGCCGTTTTTGCCATGTTAGGGAACATTATTTTTTTTAATAAAATTGTGCTTTTCGTTTTGTGATTTTCAGCACGCTTTTGTTTTCAATCATGAATGAAAAACCTATGCATCTTGGAATAATTTGTTTTTCATTAGAATATTATTATAAATTTTTATTTGAATTTCAATAATTTATTTTTTAATTATTATATATGCAACGAATTTAAAAATAATAATACTGATAATAAATTGTTCATGAAGATTATATTGAAATCGGTTTTTTATTATTAAAAGTTGTAAATGGGCTTTGAATATTATTTCATCATATTTATATTTTTTTTAGCTTTTAATCATGTAAAATATAGACATATTATTTTGAGAATATTTATTAACTTGTTTTAACAATTATAAAATATTTTTTTAACGAAAACAATAATTTTAGTTAAAAATATTATATTGAATAGGATAAAAAAGAAATACCATATATTTTTACTGGACTAACCCCTTTTATTAGACATCCACCATAAAAAGAAAAAGCCCTTGATAGATTTCTTAAAACTATAGTCGCTGTAATTTTATATCTTATGAAGCATGAAATCTTCTATCCAACAATAACAGTCCATTATATTTTTTTTATACTAATTTGATATATTTTTTAAAAATTAACTAGCTCTACTGGCTGTTGGTTTTAAAATTTAAAAACAAGTTGAGTCGTGCTTTTCCAAGCCATTAAAATACAATTTTATGTTTTATAGAAGCATTCCATATTGCCGATTTTATTATTTATGGGGTTTTTATTAGAAGATCGATACTATTAAATTATATATTTTTTAAAAATTAACTGATACTATTCAGCAAGAACAAAAAACTTATATTGGTGGTTGAGAATGTATGTATTCGGCTTATTTGAGGATTTGCATCACTATTCAATTCATAACAGCAAGTGTGGGTAAAAATAGCAAAATTTGATGATTTTTATTTTAAAAAAAATTATCTATTTTATTCCTCAATTTATATCTTAAAAAATTCAAATAAAAAATAATTTAAATATCTTTTTAACCCAATACATCTTCTTTCTTTTCCTATCTAACAACAAATTACTTACTTATACATCCATGAATTAATTTATTATCTTTTAAACTTTTGGATAATTCAGCGTTTTTGAAAATCTCACAACTTTACCCTATTTTTCTCTCTGAAATTATTTTTAAAAGTTATTATAATTTTCTATTTTTTTGCTTTTTTTTTTGTTTAAAAAAAATATCTAAGATGGTTTAAGAAATATGGGTAGTTAATTTTTTTTAATTGAGCACAACTTATTAGCCCAGATCTTAATCAAACTAAGACCCAATAGTTGAGCCCTTATTAGCAATTTCTCTAGATGGGCTGGTGGCATAAAAAAAGGTTTAAATAGACGAGAAATCACTCGAAAGTTGAAACCCTAATTTCTTGCAAACTAAGTTTTCTTTTGTGATCTTATTTACCTTCTTAATTATATTTATATTATTTTTAGTTACTGGTGATCCGACAACTGCATGCATCTGATAAATCAGAGAGAGACAACACAGTAAGCTAATTTACCTTGTTTACCCTAAATTTTTGCAATAAGTTATCTATTGTTATTTTTTTCTGCTGATCATTTTTTTTTGGTTTCTTCAATTAATTTAGAAAATTATTCATCTCTACCATCGTTTTGTATATTTAATAACATTGTGTTTTTCGTTTTGTGATTTTCAGCACGCTTTTGTTTTCAATCATGAATGAAAAACCTATTTTAAATCTCTGAAATAAGTTATCACCTTCTGATCTCAAAAGTTATACTTTTGGTTTTTTTTCTGGCAAAGAGGAGGGCTTTTTGCGGTGTTAATTGTTTTTGAAGAGGATGGATTCTCAAATTGCATCTGATAAGTCAGAAACAGGATGTGGCTAATTTCTTTTCTTTTCCTCTTGTTTTCCCTTTGCTTGTCAAATTGATTAAGTGCGATGAGTTATCTATTGTTTTCTGCTGATCAGGTTTTGGTTTCTTTAATTAATTGAGAAAACTATTTATCTCTACCATCGTTTTGTATATTTAATTAATTCTGCTGTTTTATTTTCCATGTTAGGTAATGTTAGTGTTTTTAATTTTGTGATTTTCAGCATTTTTTGTTTTCAATCATGAAAACCCTAATTTAAATCTCTGAAACAAGTTATTATATTTTTTTTTTTGGCAAAGAGGGGGGACTATGTTAATTATTTCTGAAGAGGATGGATTCCCAAATTGCATCTGATAAGTCAGAAACAGCATGTGGCTAATTTCTTTTCTTTTCCTTTTGTTTTCCCTTTGCTTGTCAAATTGATTAAGTGCGTGCGAAAAAAGGCAGAGGGGGACTGATGGCTACCTCTCTAGATGGAAAAGCAGGTGAGAGCAAGAACTGCAGCTGTGCTAGTTTTCTTTGTTCTAGTTTACCAGATGATGTGCTGGTTGACATCCTCTGTCGGGTTACTGATCGCAAGCATCTCATTAGACTTAAAAGTGTTTGCAAATCTTGGAACAATCTGATTACTGATGCTTGTGTTCCAAAAATCTCAGCTTCCTCACCTCTTCATGGCTTTATTTACCCTGCGTTGAGGGTCAGTAGGAGGGGAAAATACATTGGTTATATCCCCTGCGCCATGACTCCAGCAGTTGCACCGGAACCACATGAATTTGTCAAGTCCTATTCTTCGCTGTTGCCTTTTGAACCTGCCCGGGGTGATTTCCTTGATTGTTGCAATGGTTTGCTTTTGTTTGTTGAGGGTTCTATTCCGCAGTACTATGTGTGCAATCCTGTGACAAAACAGTGTGTGGTGATTCCTAGAGATTTTACACTCGAAAACATATGTTCTGCATCCCTGGCATTTGATCCTTTCAAATCACCTCACTACAGAGTTGTTTGCTTTGCTTATTCAGAGCCCAAGCCCCCCCAAAGATTGCACGTGTTCTCATCAGAGACTGGCAGTTGGACTATCCAAGAAACCGCTTTTGGATATGGATCTAAGAAGTCTAGATTGGCCAAGCATTGTATTTACTTGGATGGAGTGTTGTACCGTCAAACTGCCTCAAAACAGATTGACTCAAAACAGATTGACTCAAAACGACTTTTATGTTTTGATCTTAACAGAGGAAATTCTTGTGCCATTGAGCTTCCAGAGAAGGAGAGACTTGCTCCCAATGACTATGGATGCATTGGGCTGTCGAGGCGCCATTTATGTTATTTCAATCTTGTTGGAACTGCATTACACTTTTGGTTGCTTGAGGATCGTTGCAAGAATGACAGATGGACTCTGATTCACAATATCAATGTTGATTATTTGGGAAAACATTTGCATCGGCTGGATAGGATTACTATTTCCAGATTTGGTAAAATTTCAGCTTTGAGGCCCTTTGCTTTGCATCCAACTTCTGAAGTTATCTTTTTTGGGACTCGAGATGCTATGCTTAGTTATCATCCCGAAGACAAAAGGGTGGAATTGATTTATAGAACAGAGAGAGACAGGCAAATAATTATGGGGCAGAACTCGGTCTTTCCATACACACCATGCCTGGTGAATTTGAAAGATTTTGGTCAATTGGATTGCAGTTTGAGCCAGCCATGAGTAGCCAGCCCACTTCTTTTGTCTCACTAGATGATATTTTTCTGTATCCTCGTTTCTTTTAATACCATTTATGCTATTGATGGAACATTATTATCTACCGTAGTCTCCTACAATTCAAGCTGTAGAAGTTTTGGTTGTTCAGTTAATTTGTGTGTGTGTGGAGGGGTGGGTCAGGGTTTTACAAGATTGGTTCTTGGTCCAGTAGAATCGAACCAACAATTTTACGAGATTAAAAGGATTCTTGATCTCCTTCATTGGCAGTTGGATTGTAAGGGTTTCTGAATTTCAAGGCAACAACCAGTCCATTACAGCCACACAGCTTCATGCTTTTGAACTTGAATTCCAACTTCTTCTTCCCGGGGCAGAGAGAAGATACTTAATGGGTTTTGTCTTGCAACAATTTTAGAGTTCTCATTTCTCAAATTAAGAATCACCAAGGCAACAACCCCTTTCATTATACATCCACCATAAAAAGAAAAAGCCCTCAATAGATTCCTAAGAAATATACACGAACTCTTCTATCCAACAATAACTGTCCAAGTTAATCAAGATTAAATTATATTTTTTTATACTAATCTGATATATTTTTTAAAAAATTAACTAGCTCTACTGGCTATTGGTTCTTAAATTTAAAAACAAGTTGAGGCGTGCTTTTCCAAGCCATGAAAATACAATTTTATGTTTTATAGAAGCATTCCATATTGCCGATTTTATTATTTATGGGGTTTTTATTAGAAGATTGATGCTATTAAATTATATATATATTTTTATATTAATTGATACTATTCAGCAAGAACAATTATCTATTTGCTTCTAATTTATATCTTAAAAAATTCAAATTCAAAATAATTTAAATATCTTTTTAACCCAACACATCTCCTTTCTTTCCCTATCTAACAACAAATTACTTATACATCCATGAATTAATTTATTATTTTTTAAAATTTTGGTTAATTCAGCGTTTTTTAAAATCTCACACCTTTACCCTATCTTTCTCTGAAATTATTTAAAAAAGTTATCAGAATTTTCCATTTTTAACTTTTTTTTTTGTTTTTAAAACAATATCTGAGATAGTTTGAAAAATCTGGATAATTAATATCTTTTTAATCGAGCCCAAGTTATTAGCCCAAAACTTGATTAAAACAAGGCTCAATAATCGGAGCCAATCTAAGCAGTAATATAGATGAGGTGGTGGCATTCAAAAACAGTCTAAACAAGATGGCAGACCTGAAAACCCTAATTTGTTTTTTGGTAAAATAAGATATCATTTTATTTTATTTATCTCTTTAATTACATTGGCGATGCAGCATCTGATAAATCAGAGAGAGAGAGGCAGTAAAATAAGCTAATTTACAATAAGTCATCTTAAGTAAGGTATTGTTTTCCGCGTTGATTTTTAATTTCTTTAATTATATCGATAATTTATAAAATTGTTTATTTCTACAAGCCGCTTTGTATAATCGATTAATTCTGCTGTTTTTGCCATGTTAGGAAATATTATTTTTTAATAAAATTGTGTTTTTCGTTTTGTGATTTTCAGCACGCTTTTGTTTTCAATCATGAATGAAAAACCTATTTTAAATCTCTGAAATAAGCTATGTCACCTTCTGATCTCAAATGTTATAATTTTGGTTTTTTTCTGGCAAAGAGG
>Ga0325410_1005657_pt1 | contig 13784 bp, 13 predicted proteins | sample PopdelMetagenome_16_FD_206182 | JGI IMG/M metagenome (GOLD analysis project Ga0325410, IMG submission 206182) | Populus deltoides microbial communities from Bellville, Georgia, United States - Xylem-PdIQD-R3 | ecosystem: Host-associated > Plants > Phyllosphere > Stem > Wood/Secondary xylem... | reverse complement strand
ATTACATGGCCTCAACTCCCAATACACCCATTTTTGGACATTAAAAAAAAAACAAATGGAAATGAGACCTTCAAGGTTGGATTGTAAGTACATGGTCAAAAAATAAAGAACAAGGTTAGAAAGCACCAGGAAGAGACAAAGAAATCAATAAATTATTGCATTAATATACTGGTACTGTGAGTATACAAAAAGACTTGCATGAAAGCTAATGTTCATTGGTTACTAGTGTGGAGTTCCATTACACTTAGGTGCATTTACCCCCCCCTCCCTCTCTCTCTCTTGCTTTCTTTTTGTTTGTTGCTTGGAAGTTTACATAAAAATGGCTCTTGACAAATTAAAAGGGGTTTCTCTGGTTTCTGTGTGAGACCCAAGTTGATGCTTGCTTCTGCTTCTGCTTCTGTTCTGTGAGTATGCATGTCATCTTCTTTGTCTCACAAAATTTTGTCTTTTAATCAGAATTTCTCAGTTTTGACTCTGTCTTGAGTACCTGCTTCTTCTCTGTTTTATTTTCTTGGTTTCTTCACAGTGTATCTCCGGTTTATATGGTCGCGATCTTTGTACTCTAAGATGGGCTCATTTTATGTCTTGTTTATTTATTAATAAAGAAACTGTCTTCCATGTCTGTATTTTCACCTCATTTTCTTGTATTTTCCATTTTATTTGGTTGGTGTTTAATTGCTCTTTATAGTAACATGGTGATGCTCATTTCTAGGATTTGATTCTTTTCTTAAATTAAAAAAAAAAACATTTATGCTTCTTCTATCTTTCTTTACTTCGGCTAACAAAGCAGTTTTTTTTTTCTTGGGGGTTGTGTTTTACAATGGAAAAGTATTTGGTGATATAAGTTATAGGAATTCTGTCCTTATTTCTCATATTCTTATGAGGTTGAATTCAGCAGAAAAATTGGTGAGAATTTTTTTTTTAAATCGTTGAACCTGCAGGAATTAGTTTGAACTCTTGAGATAAAGACGGTCAAAGCAATCAGTCAGGTCATTTCAGAGGGAATTTAATGGCTATGAAAACTTTTTATCTCAAAGAACATGAAGGAAGTGTCCATAATCTAAATGGGCAGTTGTCAACAGTGCCATGGTTGACTGCATTTGGGTCTCAGGCTGTTAATGGTGAATCGTGTGGCCTATTGAAGGCTTTACCCATAGAGCAGCCTGCCGGTGGAGGTGAAACTGCTACTAAGCTCGCCAGGATGGGTACTGAGCAAGGGTTGGATAAAGGGAATATCACTCAATTCACTATATTTCCCGGTAAATCATTCTCCTTTTCATGGTTTAGAAATTTGCATAGATGTCTTTCTGATTGTTTTGTTACTTTTTTTTTGGTAAATCTTGTCATTAGTTACGAATTTGCAGCTTCAAAAGCCATTGTGAAACTTTGTATTGTGCTCTGTATAACCTCTGGACTACAGCAGTTTGCACCAGAAGGTTTTAGATTTACAAAATCAATCTATTTCTTAACACTTTTTTGCCACAAAATGATTGTTTTATGATCGAGGCTCGAGACAATGGAAGTTGTTTCTGCCCAAATGAGGATTTATAATTTAGCCAGTAATTAAGGGTCAAATAGGATATAAGAGTAGCTTTTCAGTTTTCATTCACAGTAGTGGATGTGCCCCCAAAAGGCTGGAAGCATGCAGTGGCAAGTTTAAGGTTGGAAGCATGTTTGAATCAAATTAGATAAACTAGAGTGTTAAGTGATATGGTAGATCGATCCATATTATTACTAAGAAGGGCACTTGTTGGTTTGTGGGAAATACAAAAATTTATGATTTCCCAGAATATAAAACAATAGTTACAATTTAACTCGTGATTCACCAAACCATGCTATCATACGCAATGTGTAGTTCACATGGCACACACAGGTTGCCACACATAACCTACACAGTGTCACTATGCAATCACAAGACACACACAAATATGTCTGGCTGTAACTCAACCCACAAACAACACAACTTTTTTCTAAACCACACAATGCACTGGTGTTTTTTTTTTTTCCCTTTTTTTAAAGGAAAAAAACACTAGACACACTTAAGAGAAGACCAAGTTCTTATATTTATACAAGTTGTAACCAATAACAAGTTCTAACATTAAGTAGGAAATCATCTTTAAATAGGACTAACAACAAATACTAGGTCTAGTAGGACACCAATACCTATTAGGAGATCAAATTTCTAGGATATAAGGATTAAAGATTAATATCCACTTGGTTAATTTCCAACATGATTTCTGTTTAGAGAGTGGTAGATAAAGAATAGTTGTGTGTGAATAATGAACATTCATACTAGAATTTAGCCAAAAAAATCCACTTGAGAAAGATATATTATGAGAAAACTGGAACATTCGCTACTCAAATGTGCTGCGGCCATTTAGCTCTGAACGGTGCCCAAAGACTTGCATTATTTTTGGAGGACTTTTATACTGAAATGGATAAAATCATAAAATTAGTTCTTATATAATTTCGGAGCCAACAATGTCTATTCTATGCTAGATGCTTGATGAACTTAGGGATAAATAAATGTCCTAAAGAAGACTTCTTTCTCCTATGTATGATAAGGAATAAACTGAGGCAACATGAAAACATGATTGTTGCTAAACTAATCAAACATGTGCCAGAAAAAACATGGACTGTGATCTGATGTAATCGGATCCGTTTGCATGGAGAAAACATGTATCACCCGTTGGAAGAAATCGTGATCAATGATGATTGCATCTCAAAGTCATTTCTTGGCACGTGGATGCAGAAAGCAGCGCGGAAATGCTGCTTCAGTCATTCTGGAAAAAGGTAGCTTGAAATATGAAGTGCTCAACTGGTCTGACATGTCGTCATCTTTCATGGCCCAAAAGACCAGGTGATATCATAAGGGTGAAATACTGCTTCCTAGCATTTATATTTTCCAGAACCTGTTAAAAGGATATCTTCTTCCCATTTGATACACTGGTTTATCAGAGAACTAGATACACTTGGTTATTTTGATCCATCGTTATAAAAGAAAGTATCACATGGAGATCTGGTACCTAGTTGATAGATCAGCCATTTAAGTCCAAATTTATCCACCAATTGTTTACTCTAGGCACTTTCAATATGACTATTTGTTAACCATCAAGGTAATTTCTCATTCAGGTGACTGCAAACCTTCAGGTGGTGGACAGAAATCTGTTCAGGGAGCCATTTCACTGCAAACAGCTCTGCCGGAATATTATGCTCATTTTGACCTGGGATTTGGTCAGCCTGTGGTGAGTGTTTTTTTTCAATTAAGGTTTTATACTGGCAGTATTCAAACCTAGTTTATAGTGATTGATGGCTGATGGTTTGTACTTTGATAAACACGGCTGTAGATCTGCGCAAAGTATCCTGTGGTGGACCAATGTTATGGATTATTCTCAACTTTTGGACCTCAAATTTCGGTATGTGATCCTTCTCACAAGTGAAAATACATCTTTTGCAATAACATTTACCCATGTGAAGCAAAACAATCTCCATTCTACTAATCTGTAGTTTACTGAAAGTGATGTGGTCCACTACTCCCCTTCATTCGAACAACTCCTAACAAAAATTTAAAAAATAATTGTGATAGAATAACCCTTTTTCATATTTGAGTTCTCTTTTATGCTTGAAGAGAACCAGTGACAAATTGAAAACTAGAAATCTAGCAACTTCAACTAACTCCATGTTTATTCATAATAATGTAGGGCCGGATTATGCTCCCAATGAGCACGACCACAGATGATGTACCCATATATGTAAATGCGAAGCAGTACCATGGAATCATAAGACGTAGGAAGTCCCGTGCAAAAGCTGCACTGGAGAATAAATTGCCCAGAAATCGGAAGGTATGATCTCTTGATTTGGATCCTCAATCTAGCACTATCTTTAGGACATAAAACTTCATATCATGCTAGATTGAAAATATGGTCAGACAAATTAGACCTCATAAGTAAACCCCTTCTCTCAATTCCTAGTCCAAAGACACATTAGTTCAAGTAGTTTGTATGTTAGGGCAAGCCATTGTCATCTTCCCTCTGGACAACATTTGACTCAAGTATCAATCTAATACTTAAGTTTCTTTGTTAACTAGCGACCACAATTATTCCTTTAATTGATAACATGTTTAGGACAGATGGTGATTGATCCAATTATAATGGCACATGAATTCTTAGGTTGGGTGAAATGAATGCTTGATTCAGTAGCATGGTTCTTGTTATGGTTTTTGTATTTGAGATTCGACCATGCTTTCAATCTACCACTTAAAGCTAGTGGAAAGATTTTCTTCTTCTTTAAAGTAAATATCCCACCCTCGTTCTGGCTCAATAATTAAGATTTTACTGTTGACAGCCTTATATGCACCGTTCACGCCATCTCCATGCAATGCGCCGACCAAGGGGATGCGGTGGCCGTTTCTTGAATACGAAAGAGTTGAATGATGGAAAAGGCATAACAGAGGCTAAGAAAGCTGGTGATTTTCAACTTTCGCAGCCAACTGGTTCTCAGAGTTCTGAAGTCCTGGAATCAGGTGGTGCAACTTTGAACTCAATGGAAGCAAATTGTGGTGGATCAAATCTCTCTGGGTCAGAAGTGACTAGTTTGTACAACAGGGGAGATTTCGATCGCTTCCCTTTCAATCATCATGGGCCAACTGTCCATGGTTTCTCAGGGATGGACGGAGGGCATGGCATTGGCATTGGCATGCCCAGTAAGTGGATTGCAGCAGCTGACAACTGCAGCAACCTCAAATAGCAAGGGAACGGATTGGGTTGGTGCTTGCATCATGCACAAGACCCAACCCCACCTTTGCTGGAACCTGACAACCAAATCGTGGCTTGAAGATGGACTTCACCATTTGGTTGTAAGGGCAAGTCGTTCTTGGCTCCTGTGCATTGATGGTATCTTTGCCATTCCATACAACCTTGCTGTCATGGATTGGTCAGAGGTGCTGAAACCATAATGCACTGTAACAAAACTTCGGGAATGGACAACATAATAAAGGGGTGTGTTTCCATCAATGAAACAAAGACACCCAGATGTGTGTGCTTGATTTGTTATCCTAAACTGTGTTGAAGCATGTTTGATGCTCTTGAAGTTTGATTTCTACTCCATGGTTGTAATAAATTGCTGTATGTTTGTGTTATCATCACTCTTTGTAAGATTTAAAATATTGTCCCTTCTTCTGCCTGCAATTTGAAGGAGCAATCCTGTGAAAAGCATTTGGGTCTCCGTTTCAATTTATGAGCCCAGCCCAAAACAAGGTACTCTATTTTCTTTTTATCACAGCTCTAACCGGGAGTCCATGCCACACCTGCCCGGTAAGAAGAGACTGGCCCAAAAGAACCAAAACTAATAAAAGCAAACCAAATTGAAAAAAAAAAAAAATAGAAATAAAAATCACGAACCTTATCTCTCTCTCCCTCTCTCTCTTCCAAAAAATATATCACCAGAACATTCCTGCCCTCCGTTTTCCTGTCAACTGTCTCGCATAATTTCGAAAAGAAAATGTCAGCTCTCTCCATGGCAGCTTCAACTATAACTTCCTCTCCATTACACACAAAGCTTTCAAACCTCTCCTTCACTCACTCTCCACTTCCACTCCCTTCCCACTTCTCATCAAAACCCTTACTTAAACCTCTAAAACCCCTCCAACTCAACAACCAAGGCTCTAATTCCCTTTCTCTCCTCTCCCTCCCTCATTTCCATGGCATTTTTGCTGCCTCTTCTGACAGTTTTGAATCTGGAACAGAAGAAAACACCACAGCTCTAGATGACCCACAAAGTGAAACGGACGAATTTGACCAAGAAATTGTAGAAGAAGAAGGAGATGTGGAGGCCATAAAAGCAACTGAAGAAGGCAAGCTTTATGTGGGAAATCTACCATATTCAATGACTTCTTCGGAATTGGCTGAGGTTTTTGAGGAAGCTGGTCGTGTTTTCAGTGCTGAGGTTTGACTTCTTTTTTCTCCTTACTAATTGGATTTGGATATTCTTTTTTCTTCTTTATTCGCTGCCTTTTGGAGTATTAGACAAATGAATTGTGCTCATGGTTCTTTTTTTTTTTCATTTGGGTTTTAAGGTTATTTATGATCGAGTTACGGATAGGAGCAGGGGCTTTGGGTTTGTTACCATGGGAAGTGTTGAAGAAGCTAAAAAGGCGATTCAGATGTTCAATGGAACAGTAAGTGACTTTTTTTTTTTTGGATTTGTTAAGCTATCTATGATTTCGAGTGCAATGACTATACAAAATTTTTAGTTTTGCATTGATGTGATCTGTTATGAGGTTGTTTAAAGTATGTATTGTGGAGGTGGAGAATGCTCATTTCTCTAATCAATTGCAGTTACTGATTTCTCTTTTGTCAATAACGTTAGCAATCCATCTTGCTCCCTTACCAATTGTCAGCATTTCGTTTAGTGTTGTTGTTGCGTTGAGCTGGTGCAAAACCAATCATATGTTTATTGCAATTTCTGCATTGCTAAAAAATGAATTGTAGGTTGGTTTCAAATGAAGTTTCAGATGGTTAGCAACTGAATATGTACTAGTTCTTTATTTGAATACAAAGAATCAGAACTCTAATTGGTGGTGTTAGAGAATGCCTTGTCAACTAAAGAGTTTCTTTATGGAAAACTTGTTCTGAACTTGAAACTTGGCATAACTTGCTCCTATCCATATCCCCAACTATATATTTTATTCCTCATGTGTGCTTTTTTCTAGATGCATGTTATTGAATTTGAGAACTGTGTTTATATTTGATTGCCGCTAATTGAGCTCCTTACAAGAAGATGAAAAATTGTAATGATGATGTTGGTAATGGTTGACAGCAATTTGGAGGTCGATCTGTGAGGGTGAACTTCCCAGAAGTGCCAAGGGGAGGTGAGAGGGAAGTAATGGGACCAAGGATACAGAGTGGCTACAAGGGGTTTATAGACAGCGAACACAAGATATATGCAGGAAACCTTGGTTGGCGCCTCACATCTGAGGGTCTTAGAGACGCATTTGCTAACCAGCCAGGGGTATTAAGTGCCAAAGTCATCTACGAGAGGGACTCAAGAAGATCACGAGGTTTTGGCTTTGTCTCTTTTGAATCTGCTGAGAATGCAGAAGCTGCTTTAGAAGCCATGAATGGAGAGGTAAAACCGGATTCTGCTATCGCTTTTGCATCCTTGAATCATTTTGCTTGTTCATTTTTTTTATCAGCCGATGTGTAATTATACTAGGAGGTGGAAGGGCGGCCTATGCGATTGAATTTGGCCGGAGAAAGATCACCTCCTTCTTCAGCCAAGGAAAATAACACAGAAAACAATCTTGAGAGCGGTGAATTGCTGTCCAGCTTTGGAACCTGAGAGGACCATGTGAATTCCACGGATGTTTAAATATGCTGTTAGATGGAGCGCTGTGGGAAGATATAGCCATCAACTTCCAAGTCTTGACTCAATATGGGACCTCTTTAGATTTTTTTTTTGTTTTGCTCCAAAATTGTATACAAGCTGGCTCGTATAAATTCCATACAAGAAGAATAAAGTACAAGCTTATGGGCTGCAGTCATTTGCTGTGCGCTTGGAGTGATGCAGCTCTGGATTGTAAAAACAATTAAATACTGTGCCAATTTTAATATTAACCTTGTTGTGGCGTGTGCAGAGTTTTGATGGTTAAATTTTATCTTTTCGTTGGTCTGGATCCCTCATTTCTTGTGGTTCTTGAATGGTGGGAAATCCGCCTCCAGTATCATCAAGGAGTATGCAATCAGGGGTCGAATGATATCAGTAGAAACAAATCGATCTTCAGTTGATTCGCAGTTCAAATTAGAAAATGTTCTTCCTACTATTTTTTTCTTCTTCTAATTGCTATTCTATAAATGGGATGGATTGTGTGATGCTGTTTTATAATTGATTGGATCTTTGGAATGATATTTATTATTATTTTTTCGAAATAAATTAATGAAAAAAAGACTAAAAATGAGCCTTTTGACATATCAAATTAATAAGGAAGATCTAACTCATGGAAACAATTGTGTTCAGGGGATCAAGAATGATATCATTTTTTATATAAAAATTCAGCTTTTAACGAAAAACCAAATAATAAGCGGAAATTCTAAGTTTCAAAAACAGAGTAATATTTCGGTTTTGAATTTTGTAGACTCGGTTAACCATAAACCACATGCCTTGAGATGGAAGCATCATTGATGGCATCAACAAATGGAGAAGAGGGACTGGCAGCGCCAAAACCAGTGAGAGTTTTCCTTCACGGCTTTAGCAAAGCCACTGGAAGTTCATTGAGAATCAAGATGACCGGCAAGAAGAGCATTGCCAGCGGAACCCAAATCTCGGGGAAAGAAAACCCTGCAGGCAATGTCTAATATATTTATTTTCTTCTAAAAGGCAATCGTATTTCACTCTTGCAAACCCTTTGGAATTCAAGAAACATTTTAGTTTCTGCAAGCAATGTCAACATTTCAAGCCAGGAATTTCAGGGGCCTTAATCGCATCATCTCTGACTGCAATACCGATCCACTAAAAACCATTACAACCTTCTCTTTCTTTTTGTACCAAAATCTGCATTGATAGAGATAAATGCATCTACCATAGCTTTGGGTTCTTAAGAAGATGGCCTATGAATTAATTTATCCAGCAGAGCAATTCATCTCATGTCCAAAGACTCTGCAACAAAATAAAAAAAGAAATCTAACAAAATTAAGGGTAACAGAAACCTGAAACTATCAGCTCTATATAGATTATTGAATGAAAGGAGTTTTTTGCAATCTTCAGCACTACCAGTAAATGAACGAGTGACCCCGCCGTTGAATCTGCAAAACCACAATTTACTATACGGACATCAGTTACAAATACCATCAACACAGGCCATCAAAGGAAAAGAGTTATAGATTGGTGAAATTTATTTTTAATGCCCGAACCACATTTTAAACCATGTCTTTCGTTTTTTACTCCACTTTGATGCATTTGGAGCATGAAATGGTTATCCCAGAAAAGGAAGCGTTTTCAAGTTGAACCATTAATATGCAAGGCATCGGGCGGTCATTTGCTCGTAGATAATGAAATAATTTGTCAATATAACTGATGTATGCCCACACAGTACAGTTTTTAGAGCTATCTATTTCAGAAAGAAATATAGGGTTTAATTTTCATATCTATGTTTCTTACTTTTATTAGGACCCTTTAATTTTTTTGGGTGCCGATAAATAAACACCTCGAGTAGACATTTAGCTTAAAAACGAAATAAAAACCTTGATTCTTTTGCAATATTGAGGGCGTCTCCTCTTTTATCTTGGTTTCCTTAAGATTTAGTGTGTCTCTCTCGATTCGGAAATCTTGTTATGATTCAACAACAATAGTTTATGCAAAAGACTACAGGGCACCCAAAACAAAGATGATAAAACAAAATTTGAATTGCCAGCATTGTGTGGTTCTTTCATCGACGAAGAGGGCAAACTGACCTACCTTGTTACGCTCTACAATTTCACAGAAACCTGCAGCAGCCGCATGCATATGTAGAAACATTGATGAGTTTGTGGCGTATGCTAATTCAAACTGCTTCTCAAAATACTTGTTTGCCATTATGGATAAATAAGGTGCCATTATGTGATAGGAGTGGATGAAAATGGTAGCGAGCAAGAACTCCAGAAGGAACATTTCTGTCAGAAATGGCTTACTTCTTTTGAATAATCTGATGGGCAAAAGTGAAGCCTGTCATGATCATTTTATTAGTTTCTGAGATAGACTCTTAAAAGCCAACCATCTCATGGATAATTCTAAAATTGGCCTTAAACGAATGTACAACTCTTTCACTCCATGAACATAAGACTAAACTTCATTCCTGATTCAAGCGAAGCTGAAGTTTACTTTATATGGGGTGGAGCCTAGAATGTTTAATTAATGATCATTTGATTGATTTATTCTGTGCAAGTTTATGAGATTCTGCAAAAACTAATCAGACCATGCTACATGGTTCACCAACATTACAAGGAACAGAATTAACTAGCATAAACTTGAAACTTAAGAAACATAAAACAGAAGTCCTATGATTATCCTTTCACCAACATTATAACTACTGGTATGTGTATCTTGACTATTAATTTCCAATTGTTCCCTCAACACAGGAAAAGAGTGATTGTCTAAACAAAAGCACAGGAAAAAAGGGTTGATATTTCTAACTAGGAATATGATGCCCTGCGACACTACTAACAACTGCCTGCTGGTACACTGGTACTGGATGCATACTGTCTGTCCACAACCTCAAGCAGTTTGTTGGCTATTCCACTAGCATAAACACATGATCCTTCGTTTATCTGCAACATCAAGAGTACATGTCTTAATTAATGTCCATCGAAACCCACCATTTTAGTTAATTATGTGCATAACATAAGGAATTAATTAATCAAAGCTGCTAGCTGATACATGATAAAAACTGACCTTAGTGTTGAACAGAAAGCTGTAGTAATCCCCAATAAGGCCACCAGCAGCATGGTGGAGATCAAGCTGAAGCTCATCAAGGACTTTGGAAACAGATAACAAGCAATTAACCTTCTTTCTCTGAACAAGTTTAATTGTAACTTCGTCTTCGATTAGGCGAACATCTACCTCGGTATGCTTGGATTTCCTCTGAAGCCAAGAACTCCTTAATGAACCATTATTGTATGTTGACTGATGTTGTTCAACCTTCGTGTTAGAATTCTCAAGAACGTCTACCCCACCATCTTCTTCAGTCTTGCGCCTTTTGATTCTCTCTCTGCCGTTTCTCTTCTTCTCCACTAGTAATTTCAGCTCCTCAACCGTCCGAAGAAGTTCTTTGATGTAGTTAATTGCATCTCCAACCACAGATGCCCTATCATTCTACCCCACCAAATAATGTATAATTAGTATCCAAGTATATGAAACCGAATAATTCTGATTTATATATAGTAGTCAGGTAAATATGATGATAGAGTTGATCAGGTGATGTTTATTAAGCAGTACCTTGGAAGGATTTGGAACCAAGTTCCTCAAGGCAGTATACTTTCCATTCAAGTGCTCTCTCCTTTGGCGTTCTGTTGCAAAATGCTTAGTAACTTTGCCAGATTTCCTGATTCCCTTGCCAATACAAGCCATTTCTGCAGTAAACTCAAAAACCCCATCTCCATGACCCCCATCTTGGTAACTTAGACCTCCTCCACTTAGTCCATCCACGTGATCACCCCCTTGGCCACCGCCAAACAAGGGTGCAGGCACACCGTAGCCATGTGGTGGTAAAGAATGAACCATTTCCCTAAACTGTGGAGCAAGCGGGTTTGAGTCGAAAAGCACAGATGTACTGTCCACCCCCATAAAGCCCGAGGGAGTCTTATGGGCAGGGTTTGTAAAGGAAATTGATGAATTCGGAAGCAAAGTGGATGTTGATGTGCATCTGGGAAGGTTGAAAAGATTGAGAAGGTCAGGTAGCAAGGAGGATGGTGTATTAGCAGTAGCATTAAAGTTGCCATTTTGATCAAGTACTTGGTGCATCTCTTGGAATTGAATGGTATTGGGATCCCAATTTGAGGGGTGGTCATATGACAGGACTTGATGATGATTTCTAGGGTACTGTTCCATTAAATGGTGGCAGTTGTTGTTAAAAGCCATGTGATGTTGAAGTTGAATTTCTTCCATAGAAGCAGCAGCAGCAGATTCTTCTTGGTGGTAATGATTAGAGAGCTCTTCCATGGAGAGCTTGAGACTTTCTTCAAAGCTGCTTGTGGTACTGCTACCTGTCATGAATGGTGAAACTTGACAAAACCCATCATCATTCCCACCTTCTACTATGGAGTTGTTGGTTTCAAAGCAGGCTGTCTCTTCATACATGTTTAGGATGATCAATCTACCTTGGTGCCCTTTTGTCTCCTGCAATATTAGGTAGAAACCAATAATTAGACACCCAAAAAGGAAAGCAAGAAATGAAATGAAATTTATGAGTTCATGATATAAAAAAAACCAAAATAAAAGGAAATCAAAGAAGTTGACACCACTAGCTAGTACTCCATCAAAGAGCTTACAAAGAAAAAGGATTGCAGGTTCAGAGAGAGAGAGAGAGGTATGGAATTTTATTCTCCTATATATGAAGAAGGGGAAAGGAGGTGGTAGGAGAGGAAAGGGAACTGAAAGTTGTAACTGAATCCTGAATATTATATAAAGATATTAATAAAATAATGCTAATAAAATGGGTTCATAATTTGTAGAAAGGATTGCTGGGTACCTCGAATACAATAGAAGGGCCCTTTTGAATAAAATGTTCTCAGGATGGCAAAACAACAATAAAAAATAAAAACTTGTGGTGTTGAGGAATTCACACAATTTGTGGGGGTATGGAAGCAAAAGGATGGTTGATAGTTCAGGTCGGAGTGGTGGTGTGTGGGTGGTCCCCACAATTCGATAAATTATTCCATCCATCCCTTCCATGCAAATTGCTAGCTCAAACCAACTTCCGAAACCGTCTATCCTTCAATATTATATATAATATTGTACCCTTGCTAGTACCACTCCCTGATATCTCATCTCTTCTTTCTTCCAGGCGTAAAATATCTTTTTGCTAGATTTATTTGTAATTTTAGATTTATTTGGGGTATTTTTATAATTTTGTATACAGTGCACTTACTTGATTATCTTCAAAGGCAAAATAAATTAGTCTAGGAGCTTTATCGTAATTTTCTTTAACTATGCACAATATAAGGCATATTTGTGATTTCACATTGTTTTAGGTCTAACTTCCTAGACTACGCGTGTGGCTTGATTACGAGCGGCTTGACCGGCAGTTGACAAAATATGTCATGATTTCTATTTATTTTAATATTTTTAGGGTTATAAAAAAAATATTTAGTCCCCAACATAGAGGTGAAAGATCATTTGTTTTTTTTAAAAAAAATAATGTTTTTCTCTCCTTTATTATTTAATTTATTTCAATATCGGGCTCTTTTTTGTGATTTTTACTAATTTTAAAAATAACATAAGTTATTTCAAGATCATTGTTATTTTTTTAACCATATTGTTAAATTAAATTGGTTTAATGGATCCAATTAGGTCAATTACCCGAATCTGATTCTTTTTTCTTCTTTTATCTTTAAGAACACTGGTCTAAGTCGCGTCATAACACGAACCACAGTTTTACATTTGCTGAGCTATTTTTTAATTGATTTTTTTCATTCCAGGCCTCCAATACTTGGTTAATTTGAATCATCGTTTCTAATTTGTTTTGATTTAGTTTCTAATTTGTTTCGATTTGGATTTTATGGTGTTATCACGAGCTCATATTTTAGATCAAGAGTTTCACAGATTAAACATGGTTGGTCTTAGTTAATTCAATATGTTAGTATTTCAATTTTTTTTAAAAAAGAGTCACCTAGTACATCACCATCTCAATATTTTAAAAATTCTTACATTAAAATTTAAAAATTCTTACATCAAACTATTTAACTTCCTGGCATCTTTACATTTTTTATAAGGTTATATAAAAAAAAAAAGTAGTTTCTAACCAAAGTAGCTAGCTACAATGCAATGGGATTTAATTAGGCTCAATGCTTGAAACTTCTTTATTTAATTTTTTACCGTAATAAGATGGAATTTGTTACAGAATCATGGAAAGCTTGTGCTCTGTTTCCAAGTCTTGGTTATAGGCTGATTAATTGCCTATTTATTTAACAATAAGAATCAATTCAGGGCCATATTTTGCAGCAGTGTTTTTCTGTGTTCAAGCGTCTAAAGAACAGCACTCCTATAAGCCCCTCCCTCCCCCCCTCTACTAGCTTGATAATTTATATTAAGGAGTA
>Ga0325410_1005656_pt1 | contig 13786 bp, 6 predicted proteins | sample PopdelMetagenome_16_FD_206182 | JGI IMG/M metagenome (GOLD analysis project Ga0325410, IMG submission 206182) | Populus deltoides microbial communities from Bellville, Georgia, United States - Xylem-PdIQD-R3 | ecosystem: Host-associated > Plants > Phyllosphere > Stem > Wood/Secondary xylem... | reverse complement strand
ATTTTTTTTATTGTTATCTTTTTTGCTCTTGCAAGTTTTTTAGATTGATATTTTTTTTCACGATTTTATCATTCAAAATTAAATTGGTTGAAATTTAAGTTTCTTAATTGAATCCAGGTCTAGGATTTCACGAGTTTGCTTGGTTTTTTCTCTTTCTTTAAGCTGATGCTTTCTTATTTTCTATCAAATTTTTAAGAGTTTTGCTTTGTTATTTTTTACGGTTTATTTTCTATGAGGTTGTTCCTAGGTTCATGACTAAAGTCACCGGTTTCAAAAGCTAACGTGGTTTAACTTTTTTTTTGTTATTTTTTAAAACTAATTTATTTTAATTTTATCTTTCAACATTTAATTTATTAGAAATTTATCTTTATTTTTTTTCTATTAGATTATCCCGATCATGTATGCCCATAGTTGCATAATTAGTCAGTTAACTCGAGTTTACTATATTTTTTTCCGTTGTTTTTTTTAATTAAAATTCTTTGTTCCCTTCATATATATTTTTTTTTGTTTTGCTGATATTAACTAACAATTTCGAGTGGTCCAAATTTTCAATTCAAAAGAAAATAGAGAAAAGAAACCACTGCATTTGATCCAATGAGTTGGTCCATTGGACGGTGGAAATAGAGAAAAAGAAACTCTTCTTCTCCTTTAGTTCCTTTTACCTATTGTATAAGCAAATATTTTTGGGCACATTGTGATTGATGGTCATATTTCTATCCAACAAGACAGACTAAAACGAAGAAAATTTTTCATCATTTAGATGTAATTTTTTAGTCATCTAAAAATTGAGCTCAACTTCTGAGTATTACTAAAGATATTAGAAACAACTTTATGCCATCTACTTAATAACAAATGTCACAATTCTCATAGATTATAGTAATATTTCTTTTCTTTTCTTTTTTTAAAAAAAGAAATGTCACACCATGCAGGTCCACAGATAAATCAGTTCGAGTGTGCTGGTAGCATTATTATTAATATTTTATGTTTTCAATTCAACCATGTCGTCTAATCCACATTTCTCATAGATTTATTTATTTATTTTCAAGTCAAGTTCGAGTTATCATCATGTAAGATGTCCGGCAGCTCGTGAGGAGGGCGGCATGCAAGTTATGATATCTTGGAGTATTCATATCGTTATTGTGACACAAAATTCTTAATATTCACAAGTTTTGCCATTCCTGCTTAATGGTTTTACAGCCTGTCCGTTTTTAAATTTGCAATTTGTGAGTGATAATGCGAAAGAGATTGCCAATTTGCCATGATGAGAAAGTTTTTATTCAACCAGATGGCATGCCTCGAAGGAGAAAGGAGTGCATTCTCCTGACAACGAACAACTGCAGGCAGTTTGCTCTAAAACATGTCCACCATCAGAGGCAGCAAGGGAAAATGTAGCACGTGAATGCGTGAGGGATAACATCACCACCAGTAACAGCAGGCCAGATAGGAAACGTCCTTCGGTTCTTAGTTCTTGTGGTCCTCTTTAAGTCTGACCACCAGTTTTGGTTACCGTCTTATTTATAGCAACTCCAGGTAAGATTGCGTGGAATTGTTGCAGCCACGAGATCTGCACTCCTTCCTAGCTTAACAATCCCAGTAGCATAGACTGGGGTGTTCTCTTTCACGTTTTTACACCATCCTTGTCTTTTACACAACCCTTCTACTTTAAATTGTTATGCTCTTAATTACTATCAGCCGTTTGCACTTCAACAATACATTGGGCTACCACTCCCTTTTTTTTTTCACCTCGAGTTACATCAAGCAGGCATTTGGAAAGCAATCAAAGAAACAACAAGGAAAAGGTGTTGAGGCTACTTCCGCAAGGCAAGCATCGGCACCGCACACATCTTGCCAACTCCAAATGTGGAAGATTTACGAGCCATATGTGCTAAATGGCATTGAAACTACTGCCCACTTGGAATTTCGTATCAGCAACCGTAAAAAAAACACATCTCCTTTCTAAACAAACATAGAACTAGCAGCATGCGTTTCCACCACCTCATTTATCGTTTAATCCCTTACAGCTCCAGTTCCCCCTCTTCTCCCTTTTAGCTGTCAATGATTTCTTCCAATAGCATGTCTGAAAAGTTGCTCAGGTTAATCACTCTTTAGCTGTCATTTTCTATGTTAATTTTAAATTTTGGCTCTCCTGACCTTATATTCGATGATCGTCCATGTTACCCAAGAGACTTTTTAAACGGGGAAGCGCTTGCTAAGCCAATTTTCATGGCTTGGCCCCAAGGGTAGACTACGTTCCACGCCACCAACCCGCCACCACAGTTCAAGAAGGTCAACGACCCTCGGTCATTTCCCATTTGAACTCTTCAGGTTATTAGCAACAAAACGGGTGGTTAGCATGCCCCAGAAGTCAAAACTATGTCAAGCAGTCTCCAGTCTAGAGTGAAACTTCTCCATCACAACCCGGCAATACTTCTCTTTAATAGAAATCTTGATTTCACGTTTATCAGGTCTTAGTTTTTACTAGATGGGGTTAGGTTGGTGATTGTTATGGTTTAATGGCAAAATCTTGCTCATTTGCTCTTCGATAAAGCAAAGCCGATGCTTCCACCCTGTTAACATTAAGAGCGTTGAGGGTGAAAAAGAGAAGGCATTAGTCAAACACGAAAAACAGTGCAAAACAGCAACGAAATAAAAATTACAGAACTCTCACCAGCCAGGATGGACAACAATTCTTCCCGTGGAAAGAGCCCAATTTACCTGTTCAAAACAATTGAAAGCATGCCTCGATTTAAAACACAGCTAAAAATTTTGCCTTTTCAAGTGTCATTTTACACGTGAAGGAGAAACAACGCACAGGTCTGTTCTGGTTTAAATCACCCATTCTATTTTCGTTTGATTTTTTTAAAGGGTCTGCAGTAGCCTTGCATTTTTCAAAAATTTTAAACCAGATAAAAATAAAATTCTGATTTGGAATTCAATCTTTGCTGAAAAGTGGTGCGACATCTCAGTTACATTACCTTATCTGTCCCAAGGGAATTGGCAACAACATGAGTAACCTGTTCGTCTATCTGGTTGGTGCAGACAGCACCAAACTGTTCTGCCATCTGCCACAGTGGATGAAGGTGGGGGTTGACTTCACCAACCGGGAACACCCTACTAAATAGTATGCGACAGCCACCTAAAATCTTCCTCTGCTCTGTGGCAAGGATATTCCTAACATCTGCTTCATCTAGTGAACGATGGGTAAAAAAGTTCTGATGTATTTTCTCAATAACCTATTTCAAACAAAAACAAATGATCAAGGGATTGAAAGTTTACAAGAATCTCAGGGATAGTTTGAGTTTTGCCTCACCGCCAAAGAGCATGCCAAAGTTCCATCTTCTGGTCTCTCATCATGGTCGATCTCCAAAAGAGAAGGACCAGGAAGCCCAAACTGACGTCTACTACAAGGGAAATAAATATACCTGCAACACAGATTGGTAAATGGGTAAAGGGAGAAAAGATGATGTAACCAATAGAAATAAATGCCTTCATAGAAATGATGGTCTACAATGGGACACAAAATACTTGCCTTTCTACAACTATCAAGTTCAATTTGTTATGGGGCCAGACTCTCACTGAATCGTCTATGATAACAACACCTGACTCCATACCCAACACCCCTTCAAGATCCTTGCTCTTGGGAACCCTCTCATCACCATCAAAAGGATCTCCATCATCACCTCTGGAGATAACTCGTCCAGCAAACAAAACCCCTTTTGGATCAAGCACTTTTGCCATCTCTGTAGCATATAACTTGTTTCCCATTGTGTATAGATGCAGTTCAAACAGTTTACTAGCCTAATTGCAGGAAAAAAATTGCATTAGTTGCCTAAGATACAACTCAAGCACTAAATCAATTCAAAACCTGACTAAAATTACCTTTTCTAAAAAATTCCAGATCCCGGGCCGCAGTTTCGTCCACATCCCCATATGAGGAATGCGAAAGATATGTCTGTATGGCTTTTCACGATCTTGTTCTTCTTTCTTTCTCAAAATCTCATCATGCACTGGGTCTACTTCAACAAACTGAAAAGGTGAGGAATTAATTAATATGAAAGAACTTGATTGTCAACTGTTATCCCAGATAGGGAAAAAGGCCATATTTATACAACAAGAAGAGAGAATTGCCTTGGCTGAATTGAGAAGAGTATGATCAAGATCCAAGACAAGGCAGAGCTTGCGTGCAGCAAACATTTTCTTCTGTTCTCCCAACCTTCTTGCCCTCTCTCTCTGTATAGCAGCTTTTTGCTGGTCATCATAGCCTTCAAAAAGATGCTCAACATCTTTCCACGTGTTCTGTGAATGAGAACTTGCTGCAACAACTTCAGGAGATGAAGCAGGTCCAGTTTTCTGGTCAGAAATTGAAATTCCAGTTTTGCCATCCACTCTCTCCGACTTAGTTTGCATAGGTTGGGATGCAACATTCTGAGAAATGAAAGGTGGAGTTGTCGATGCTTGAGAAACAGATAAAATATCAGCAATATTTTCCAAGCTCTTTGTAAACGGAAAGGAAATATCAGGTGGCACAGTTGGCTTCAATTCCGCTAACCCCTCTTGTTTTTGCACGTTTTGATCATCTTTAGTCCCCTGGGTGGTGGGTGTGAGGGTTGTTGTTTTGAATTGTTCAGATCCCATGCTCCCAGCCCTCTGGAGTGAATTATTATGGAGAAAACGACGAGGATCTCGTGGTTTCATTCGAATTTTTCCTGACTCATCCTGCAGGGTCCAAGTCCATATATAATTAAGAAGCCTTCAACATACTGAGAAAGAGATATTTTGGAAATCTTTTTTAACTGTTTAACACTAATCACATAAGGTTCTATTTTATTTACTTATTGCATTATCCCAGGGAAAGAAAAGCAACCAAGGCTATCCTTAAAGTTTAACAAAATTTTTGTACTTGCGATGATAATGTTCCAGCACCAAACAAATACACAATATAATATAAAACTACAAAAACCATTAATTTCAAGATCAAACAAATCCAACTGCATAGGCACTAGGCGTATATAATTCTCCAAAGATGCATGTGCTTCAACTCAACTAAACTTCATTCCTAACTAAGCACATTCTTACGAACAATAATTGTCATTTCAGGATGCTAAAAAATTACAGACAATTAGTACTTACTGATGTGGCTATTTGAGAAGGAACTGGAGTTCCTGCAGGTCTTGGCAAAATCCCAGAGGGCTGTGAGGAAGCAACATTCACTGTAGGAATTGCTCCCAGTACTGAGTTGGAAATTGGAGGATGTGATGTACTTTTTGCAGGATCAGAAAGTGTCTGCTGTCCATCTAATGCTAATCTCTGTTGCTGTCCCATTTTAAGTATATTTATCAACATTGTTGGATTCACAGCGATGTCTTTCAATAAATCAGGTAGGGACGTTGTAGCAGTACTTGTAACTTGTGCCTGTTCACTTCCAGTAATGTTGCTGATTCCCATAAATGGGGACTGCGCATTTCCACTACCATTCACATTGGACTTAACACTACCGGAACTAGGACATACAAATCCATTATTTATTCTTTGACCAGGTTCTACATTCTCTGCCCACTGATTTTTGTTCACGGTTTGAGGTTCAGCCATATCAGTGTCCTCTAACCAGCCACCAGTTCCAGTCATACTTTCAATATCCCTTACAGCACCATAATTATCAAACGAATTTCTTTGCCTTTTCAATGAGGGACCATCCAGAACATCCTCCTCTATCTTCTGTTTCTTCAAACCCACTATTGCTACAGCAGGTTCCACTTTAGGTAGGTTATTAACCATGGGCAAGGCTCGCTGATTGTGGTCCAAAGCACTGGCATCAATATTAACATATCGAAGCCTAGGGTCCCTGCTCTTTGCAGATGCTTTGATGGTTGAACTAACTGGTGCAGAATTCCTAGTGGGTACAACTCCACGAATATTAGAACTGTCAGGGTGGGGGGGAGGAGGTGGTGGTGGTGGTGAAGGAGAAGCATTTTTTTGGTCTGAAACAGGTGGATTTACAGCTCTGTAGTTAACAACAGTCGATGAACTAGAAACTTCCCCAGCAGTATCACCATCCCCATTGCCTGATTCTTCCGAAGGTGTTGGGCTTGGAAGTTCATTTGTGAAAAACGAATTACGATTGAATTTTTGTTGATAGCTGGAAACAGCTTTGAGTGCATCAGTTTCATAGGGATGCATTCTAGGCTCTTCAGCAACAGGTGCCACCTTAGGCACAGGCAACCCAGAACTAACCATTCCATCCCCAATAGCCAATAGTCTTTGAACAGGGAAAGGTGTCGTTTCCTGTGTTGGTGAAGGAAGACTGTCTTCATCATGATATTTTTTGAGGTCAAGCAAAGGAAGCAAAACTCCCCTACTCTTAAAACTAGGTACACCTGGTGGTTTAGGAGCTTCTATTGACTTGTTTGGCTTATTCTGAACAAACGTTTCAGCAGCAGGTAACTTTTCATTCATAGTTGTCAAATCATAACCTGCAGTTTTCGCTAAAGAATCGTTATGATTCTCATTCACTTCACCAGAAACCTGTGTTTCTCTATCTTCTTCACCAGTTCTTGAACTAGATAAAATATAATAAGAACCCACTGAGGAAACGATGAGCTCTATCTGTGAAACAGACACATTTTTTAGTTGCCTCGCAGAAATAACAGCACCAATAATCAAAAGCAAGCCACATTCAAGGAAAATATAGACTATGAATTCTAAAGTCGAAGTTACAAACCACACACCTCTTTGTTCTGCCCAGGAGAGAAAAAAGGAGGATAATGGCTATTTAGAAGGGAAAAAAACCTGTAAACAGAAGATGCAATGATGAGATACCTAAACAATTTGAGTATGAAAAATCTAATGAAACAAAATAACGAACATGACAAAATCCAAACCTTGAGAAAACCCCCTTATTCTGCTCCTTTAATTTTTTATTCATCGAGCAAAAAACCTGCAATGAGCAACGATTCAGTCTCCACAAAGTTTCCAGCAGCATTACAACAGAACATTAAATAGAACTGCTTTAGACCAGAATTTTTATCGATAAATACTCTTTGAAGAATGAAATTGAGTAAAAAAAGTATTCTGTAAGTGCCTCACCGAATTAACTACTCTAATTGCCATAAAAAGCAATTGAACAAGACCATCTTTTGAGGGAAAACTATTATCATTTCCCCCCACCAATTCCTTCAAACTCTCCAATACTTTATGCAGTTTCAAACAAACTGCCTCAAATGACCTACAAAAAATAAACCAACAAAACAATTAATCCAAACATAATAATCATTATCCCAATACCTTCACCAAATATTTCAAAATCTTCATTTCTACAAAATTCACAAACTTTCAGCAACAAAAACACACTTACTTCTCAGTTTCAATCACACTAACACTCTCCAAATCTTTACGAATAGACTTCACCCTGTTTTCGACATCAACACTCACCATTCCCTTACTCTGCACCACCACCGGCTCCGAATCCAAATCAATCTCACCTTCCTCCAACTCCCCCTCCTCTTTCTCAATATCAATAACTTTAACAACATCCATCTCATCACCACTATCATCGATCACGACAGTTCTCTTATCTTCTTCGCTACTATTTATAGAAGATTTCTTGGAACTATCATCCAGTTCAACCTCAACAAACAGCTCATTTAATGGCTTATTTTGAACAGCTCGTGCCCAGGCAAGATTATACAAGCCAGACATATATCCACCTCCCACTTGATACTTGTACAGATCCCTCACCGTCCAAACTTTCTGTGAGCTGTTGTTTGAAGATGGTGTTTCTTTCACTATAACAACTTCTTGCTTATTAAAATCCTCTTCACTGATCTCTTCCACTGATGCTGTATCCGATATTTCCCCCTCCTCAACGTCTTCTATTCCACTACTGCCGCCGCCGCCGGCGGTCTCATTTTTACCCATCGCTATCTATCTAGGGTTTCCTTCTTTTTAATATAGTTAACCTTAACTGGATCTAAACATGTAGTAAAACCCAATCCACGATCATGAAACACGATTTGAAGAAAGAATCAACAAATTTCAAAGAATCTAGAGTGCAAAAGCAAACGGACTGGTTCAATTTAGGTTTTTTATTTTGTTGTTGTTTTGCTTTCTCTTTTTCAAGATCTGAATATTTGCAAATTTCAGTTAAAAAATTGAACCTTCAAAATCCTTGAATCTGATCTCAGATCTGTTTGTTGTTGTAGATAGAAAATGAGACCGTGAAGTTACGAATTATTTTTTTCGTTTTTTTTTTTGAGAGAGAATGGAAGAGATGGAGAGAGAGAGAAAGAGATCGCGACTTCGATTAGAGGGGGGGTATGACGATGGGAGGAAGTTGCAAGATGATAGGGTTGATGCAATGCGAATCTCTCAAGAGCCATGGCTTTTAAATCTGAAACCTGCACGTCACCGATCTGGAAAAGCCGAAAAGCAGCGCTACCAGTGTTAAGTACAAATAAGTCCTCGTTCCACAAATTTTTATTTTATTTTATTTTTCCCTATAGAAGACTTTCATGAGTTTTCTTTGTCCAAACTATTAATATAGTGGAATGAAAGGATCTTATTAAAGTGGTAATAGTGTACTAGTGATTGTTTTTGAAATAATTTTTGAAATAATTTTTTATGTTGAAATATATATTAATAATTTTTTTTATATTTTAAAAATTATTTTTGATATTAATACATCAAAACAATTTAAAATATATAAATTATATTAAATTTTAACAAAAAAAATTAAAATTTTTTAAAAATATAATTTGCATCGTATTTCCAAACACATTTTTTATCAAGAAATGAAATTTAGTTAGCATAAAGTAAGAAAATTATAGCGTAATGAATGGTTACATCCAAAGAATAGTATAATGAGAATTGTTTTTTATTTTAAAAAATATTAAAATATTATTATTTTATTTTTCCTTATAGAAGACTTTCATGAGTTTTCTTTATCCAAACTATTAATATGATGGGATGAGAGGACCAAATTAAAGCGATGGAGTTAGTCAAGGAATGAAATTGTAGTTAATTATGCATAAAGTAAGAAAATTATAGCGTAATGACTGGTTACATCCACAGTAGTATGATGAGAATTGTTTTTTATTTAAAAAATATGAAAATATTATTTTATTTATTTTTTAAATTTTATTTTTGACATCTGAAAATATCTAATAATAATAATAATAATAATAATTTAAAATAAAAAAACATTTTTAAAATACAAAATAAACAAGCGATAGAAATAGTTGGGTGATGGAGTTTAATTTTAATCATGAGGAGCATGCATGGACTTACTTAAAACCCATTCTTGTTAAAGAAGTAAAACGGTGAAAGTAAGGAATATTCAATGTCTACATTGATAAGAAATCTGAAGTTACAAAAATTTAAAATTGCTGCGCTGTTGCCTGCGCACTGTCACGAAAGACTTGTTCAAGGCTGGTGGGTTAAAATGGTGACACGTCAACCATGTTAATGGATTACGCCACGTTTCCAACCCTTCAACGTAGGAGCTGACCTACCATGATTCAACTGAATTCGTACTGACGGGTGCATCCGTTAAATTTAATAATTTTGTTTTATAGAATTCATATTTTATTTAATTAGATGATTATAAAAATAAATATTTATAAAAAATACAATGAACTAAACTATTAGAAAAAAAATGTATTTGTTCTGTGAAATGTCTTTTCTAGTTCATGCATTTTGTTTTTATTTTGGTAACAAAAGTTATAATATTATTAGAGATAAAATTAAATGATAATTGAAATATCATGTTAACCTATAAAAAAAAAAACATAGAAAGGGATCCGGTTCAACTAAAAAAAGCTACACGCATGGGAGCTTGCTATGTCAAGACTTAGCTATAACTAATGCAACTACAAAAAAAATGATAACAAAAAAATAAATAAATCATGAACAATAAATAAATAGTAATTTGAGTCATAATAAATAGTGAAATAGTCAATTGACTATGTGATTTTCACACATGTTTCAGTTTGGTTCTTTTCTTTTAATTATTTTTTTTATTATAAATTCAAACTATAAATCATTAGATTGGACTCCAGTCAAATTTTAAAATATGATAGAAAACTTCAAATCTATAAAATACATGGAGATATGATCCAAAAGAAAAACATAATGATTAATAAAACAAGCCATGAACAATAAATGAATAATAATATCAGTCATGATGAATAATAAATGAAAAGTCAATGTTAATTTGTTTTGTTTTCTTGAATTATTTGACTTGTGATTTGTGTTGATCTAATTATTTTTTTGTAGAAAAAAATAAATTGCAGGCTTTCTCAATGCTTTTTTTTATACAAAAAAATTCTCAATCATAAATAGAAATACTTAATCAACATGCACATCTAATTAATTAAATCAATATTTGATCAAGAGATAGATAAGATTAAGATATTTGATCTCACAATATAAGTTATATACTCAATCATATTTAATTACTCAATTTTTTAGAATAAATTTTTTATGTAATCAAATGATCATTATCATTGCCAATAAAATGTAAAAAAAAGTCATCAACAAAAGTGAATTGTATAAAATTGTGAAGCTCAACTATAAAATAACTCAATGTTGAATGAAAAAAATTACAAAAAAAAATTAAAATCAATCTAATGTTGAAGGATGAATTAAAAAAATCAATTTAAAAAATTTATCAAAGTAAATTAAAAAAAACTGAGATAAACCGAGTCATTTTTAAAATTAATGAAAAATTTATAGAAATAAAATAAACAAAAATAACATAGCCCAATCTCTAATTGAATAAATGCTGAATTTTAAAATTGAAAAACATGAGCTTAAAAAAAATCAAAGCAACTGGGAGAAACCTTCTAGACTTGAGTTAATCTCTAAAACTAGCAACTTGAAAAATCCTAGATCCAGACTTAATCAATAAGCTCAATTCCAAACTAATTTAATATTAAAGGATAAAATAAAAAAAATTAATTTTAAAAAATTACTAAAGTGAAAAAAATAAAAATGAAAAGAATAAGGATGAAATTTGATGGGAAAAAGCCTATCAAAAATGGAATTGTAAAACAATCAATTTTTAAAAATATCTCAAACAAAAATAGCAATCAAAATAATTGAGACCAAATTTGAAAGATGAAAAAAATTAAAGGAGATGAAATTGAAAAAAAAATTAATTTTATAAATTATTCCAAATAAAACAAATAGTAATAAAAAAAACAATGACCAAATCTAAAGAAATAATAAATTGAAGGATTGTTTTGAAAATTTGAAGGGACATGCGTGTAAATCAAGAAGGAGAGAGAAAATAATGAAAAAAAAGTTATTAGTGCCAAACCGGATGATAGTTGGCCACATGTATCGCCTCACCATAGAGGTGACGCTGAGACGATCCCAATACCACTATGGAAGGTGGTGTTCGGTCATCGAAAAGGCATGTACACACCGTCCACATGCTGACACGTGCAACACACGCATCAATAATTTTTTTTAATAATATTTGTATATATTAAATTATAAAATTGTCCCTAATTCAACATGATAATAGCAAAAAAAAAAAAAAAAAACCAAGTGCAAATACAAAAATGCCCCCTTAAACATATGCTATAGAAAATTTAACTTTTAAAGGCATGTAAGTTAATTTAGTTTTTTTAAAAAACAAAAAAAATATGAAAAAGCTCTTGCATGTAAGATGTAAAAATTTTTGAACCTAAAGGAAGAATGATAATTTTATAATGCATTATAATAGCAAAAAGACATAATTGCCTCCTTTAAATTTGGTGATGATAAATGGATTGTCGTGAAGTTATTAAATTACTCCCAATAATATGTTTATTTGGTTTTGTTTTCCTATAGCAAAATAGATATTTTTCATCAAAGTTTTAAAAAATCATTCATTTCCTTCGCGTTTTTTACTTTAGTCTTATGCCTTTCAATCTCACTCTCTCTAAATAAATTAGCCTAAATTGACCTAAAATTTAGTCATATAAAAGCTAAATAAAATAAAGGGATAAAAAATATTTTATGAGGAGATCACAATTCAACCACGTACCGTGAATCCCCCACACTTTTAGTATTTTACTTAATAACTTGTCCATTGCCTTGTGCTGCATCAATTTTTTAAAATGTAAAAAACCACTAAGAGCACGGGATTCTTTAGCAATGCTATTAAACTCTAGTAAATATGTTAATCTTGAAACTTTTTGGTTTCAACTAAACCATATAAGAGCTAACTCGATGTGCATTAGTTAATTTAATGGGTTCAAAGAAAATTTAAATGACTGATAAAAGCATGGATCAACTTATAAAAAAACAAGAAGGTTTTTTAAAAAGTATTGAGACGACGACATATTGGATAACTCTGGTGACATAACTCCGTTTATGAATTTAACTGGGTTTAATAATTTTTTGAAAACAATTACTTAATTATATGATAAAAATTAGATGCACACAAAATCTTATATCAATCATAAAATAGATATTTGTTTGAGATCGTAATAACAAAAAAAAAAACAAAAAAAAATCATTCACGAAGGCTATCTTTAAACCAATTAAACATTGATAGATGAAATCAGATAAAAACAAATAAAATGGCTTTTTCATTGTTATTGATATTAAGTAAAATATCAAAATGCCCATGAAATGATAATGAAGCCCCTAAAGTTAAGCTTTTAAATTGATTTTTTTTTAAAAAAAAAAACTTGGACCCAAGTTAAGTGTTGTGTTGCATTTATAAGCATTATAGCTATTTAACTTTGAAAATAAATAAATAAATACAACAACAACTTTGATCAATTAAAAAACAATCAATCCATAATCATTGAAAGATGAAGAGTATGAAAGCCATTGTGGGAAAAAAAAGAAGAGAGGGTAAATTTTAAACTTATATTAATTGATCCATGTGAATATTTTAAATCTAAGTTAATATTCTATATTTATAACCTATGAAATTAAAAACACGGGTTTAATTAAAAAATTAATTGTCAACTAATTTAATGTTAAATAATAAAATTAAAAAACTAACAAAATCATCAAAAAAAGAAGAAGGGTAAACATCAAATATAAAAGGAGAATAAAAAGGGCAAAATCATTTTTTTATTATTACAATTCATAATAAACAAAGATACATGTACAATGATTTTCTTATATATTTTAGCTTTCATTTTAATAATCGATGGATTTTTATGTACAAATATAAATATCTAATTTTTAGTTAAAACAATTTAAAAAAATATTTGTTATGATTTGACTGGGTGGGAATAGCACAAAGGAACTTAACCCAGAAAAAGAACATGGCATGCTGAAAATTCTTGTATGTTAAGTGAACACTTTCTATCTGACCACACAAGAAAAAAAAGATATTGAGTATTAGACTAGTATTAAGAATGTCATGTTCTTGTTCTTCATCAAATAGTTTTATTTGTCATTATTTTGGGGGGGGGGGGGGGGGTTGTTTTACAGTATATTTGTTTTACAGTATATTTAAAATTGTAGTATCAATGATCATTCAAAGTATTTTTTTTTAAAATGTATTAATTTTTTTTTTATTTTTTTAAAATTATTTTTGATATCAACACATCAAAATAATAAAAAAAAATATATAAATTTTTTTATTTTAAACAAAAATACATTTAAAATTTAAAAAAATACGGTTTATACCATGTTTCCAAACGGTATCTTTGGGACACAGACTAGTTTGGATGAAATCATGAAATGTAACCTCAATGGGAAGTCTAGAATCCTGCTCCATTTTCTAAAGAGTCGGGAGACATAATTTTCTTCCATTGTTCTAGAGGAACAGTCCAGCACA
>Ga0325410_1005655_pt1 | contig 13787 bp, 9 predicted proteins | sample PopdelMetagenome_16_FD_206182 | JGI IMG/M metagenome (GOLD analysis project Ga0325410, IMG submission 206182) | Populus deltoides microbial communities from Bellville, Georgia, United States - Xylem-PdIQD-R3 | ecosystem: Host-associated > Plants > Phyllosphere > Stem > Wood/Secondary xylem... | reverse complement strand
TTTAAGACATTAAAGCAGCTATTTTCACTCATCCAGTCTTTTTCTGTGGACAGGTTCAGCCTACTCATCTGGCCCATGTTAACAACACCACCTCTCTTAAATCCGCGCGCTTCTTCTCTTTTCCAAATTTCCTATACAGACACAGCTTTGGCGTTCGTTTCCCATGTAGAGTTTGGATCCTCGTAAATTTATATTTATGTTGCCTTTCAAAACTCTCAGGACATTTCTCACAAAACATTTGTTGTCTCAATCTTACATAATTTTTCCTTCTCACTCTTTCAATATTCCCATAAAATGCTTTCACCAATCCAAACCCCAAAACTTCACCAGATTTTTCACCAGAAAACCAAAACCCAAATCACCATCGTCAAATGTAATAGAACCCCAAAAAATTTACATGAGGGACATTATCTCAAACATATACAAAATCTTGAAATACTCAACGTGGGACTCGGCACAAGAAGAGCTAACAAAACTAAATATCAAATGGGACTCCTTTACAGTCAATCAAATACTTAAAACCCATCCACCGATGGAAAAGGCTTGGCTTTTTTTTAACTGGGCTTCAAAGTTGAAACGGTTTAAGCATGACCAGTTTACTTACACAACCATGCTCGATATTTTTGGAGAAGCTGGAAGGATTGAGTCGATGAAGTATGTATTCAAGAAAATGCAAGAAATGGGGTTAAAAATTGATGTTGTTACCTATACTTCAATCTTGAATTGGGTCTCAAAGTCTGGTGATGTTGACGGAGCAGTGAAAATTTGGAAAGAAATGAGAGAAAATATGTGTTTTCCTACTGTTGTTTCGTATACGGCTTATCTAAAGGTTTTGTTCGATAATAAGAGAGTGAAAGAGGGTATTGATGTTTATAAGGAGATGCTTGAATCTGGGATTTCTCCAAATTGTCATACATATACTGTTCTAATGGAGCATCTTGTTGTTACTGGTGAGTGAGATTTAATTGCGCCCTTTGTGTTTGTTCTTTTGTCTGTGTGAGTGTGTTGTTTTTCTGGTTGGTGGGTTTGATGATATGAAGGCTTCTTTAGATGGAAAACTTGGAATCTAGTTTTGGTCAATTATGATGTTTTGTGCAAAAATTAGTATAATTGTTGATGGTTTTGAAGATATTTATTTTGCGTTGGAGGCTTATGACTTGCTTTCATTCGATGATGGAACAATAAGTCTGCCATAATAAGCTTGACGGAAGTTTGTGAAATTTTTGCTATGGCTAAAATCTAAAAAGAATCGCCCATGAACTTTTAGTGATGTTTGGAAATGATCCTCAACTTCTAGACAATTGATTGTGCCTCCTCAACAAGTATTTCTGTTACATTACAACCATGAACTAATGGAGAAAGCTAATGTGGGTGATGCATGGCATGACCTGCGTTGGCCACACCAAACGTGATTACCAAAAAACAAAATTGTAGGATAAAAACATGGAATTTCAGTTCAGAAAAAATTCAATAGTTTTTTTAGCAGTTCAGGAGATGGTTTTTCATTTTAGCATTTCGTTACTGGTGCTTTAAACTTACAACTTTTACCACGCATTGCTTTTTCCAGTATCGGCTATATTTTGTTGGAGTATTGTATTTTTAGGAGTTTAATTTCCTTTTTGTGATGGATTCCAGGCAAATACCAAGAAACCCTTGAGGTTTTTAGCAAAATGCAAGAAGCAGGGGTACAACCTGATAAAGCTGCATGCAATATTTTGGTTGAGAGATGTTGCAAAGCAGGGGAGACAACGACAATAACCCACATTCTTCAATATATGAAACAAAATCATCTCGTTCTTCGTTACCCTGTATTTATGGAAGCACTCGAAACTCTAAAAGATGCTGGTGAGAGTGATGCTCTCCTCAGGAAAGTTAATCCTCATATTGATACTGAATCAATTGGTGATGTGGATGCCTTTGAGACTATGACAACTGTTGGTGATGATGCTTTAGATGGAGGTCTTGTACTGATACTCTTGAGAAAGCAGAATCTCGTAGCAGTTGACCATTTGCTTGCTGGTATAATGGATAAGAATATACTACTGGATTCTCGGATTGTTGCAACCATCATTGAAAGAAACATTGATCACCAAAGACCTGATGGTGCTTTGTTGGCCTTTGAATACAGCATGAAAATGGGTATACAACTTGAAAGAACATCATATCTTGCTTTGATAGGCATGTCGATAAGATCAGACACATTTCTGAAGGTGGTGGACATTGCTGAAAAAATGACTCTGGCTGGGCATTCTCTTGGAGTGTATCAAGCTGCACTCTTAATTTATAGGCTTGGGTGCGCTAAAAGGCCTACTTGTGCTGTAAAGATTTTTGATTTATTGCCTGAAGGCCAGAAGTGCACTGCCACTTATACTGCTCTAGTTAGCGTATTTTTCTCTGCTGGTAGTCCACAAAAAGCACTTCAGATTTACGAAAACATGAAAAGGGAAGGGATACATCCTTCTTTAGGTACTTACAATGTTCTATTAGCTGGTCTAGAAAGTAGCGGCAGAATCAGTGAAGCAAAAACATATAGGAAGGAAAAAAAGGGACTGCTGATTAATAATCATCATCAGAATAGTGTCCCCATGGGGCAAAAGATTTGTAACCTTCTGTTTGCCAGCCATTTGGTATCTTGACACCATTTTGGACAAGCGTTCTCATGCTAATGGCATCGCCAAGAAAAGGTATAATGTGGCATGCTGTAAGTGGATTGTATGTTGAGCTGACAGCACCATGTACATGCGCAGGAGAGTGGAAGGGAGTAGTGGCTGTTCTCAGCTCTGGAAAGTCAAATTGCCACTTAGATAGAGTTCTCATTATGGCATGCTTGTATTATGAGTGTCTCAATCAACTGCGTAAATATAGGGTTCTCATTTTGGCATGCTTGTATTATGAGTGTCTCTATCAACTGCGTAAACACAGAAAAGACAGAAGTGTGCTTGCTGATGTTTTCAAAGTTCATATATTTAGAGTATTTTTGTTTTTTTTTTTTTTTATAGTTTTTGTGGTTGTGGTTTGAAAAAAATAAGTTTTAAAAAAATATAGTTAACTGTGGTTAGTTGGATTTAGAAACGTGTTTAGTAAAAGTTATAATTGAAGTTTATGTATAGCAAAAAAACATATGTAAAGTGTTTGGATAAAATTGTGGTTAAATTGATCTAGGTAATGATATTACGAAAAGGACATGTAATTATTTTTTAATTTTCAATTGCATTAATTTGCATTTCATTAACATTAAATTTTACAAACAACCACACGAATTACAATATTTTTTTTATTGCCTCATTAAACTTGCTGCAATCTCATCCCGAACAAAATCCATATGCGAAGGCCCGTGGTTGCCATGAGTTTGTGACCGTGGAAACACACCAGTTAAAAAATCATCAAGGACAAAATTAGGATGACGATCAAATTCTCTAAATGCAATATCTTCTTGTGACTTTCTTCTAATATAGCCGTGTAGTGTTATTGATGCCACTACAATCTGAACTTGCACTTCGTAAGGAAAAGATGGCATATTCTGTAAAATTCTTCACATTTTTTTCCACACTCCAAATGTATGTTCAATGACACAACATGCTGAAGAGTGAGCACGAATGAAAATTTCTTCCCGTGTTTGTGGTTGGCCTCGCCTATAAAATTCTTGGAAATGATACCTCTAACCTCTATATGGACCTAAAAATTCATATTCATTTGGATATCCAGAATTAACTAAATAGTACTTCCTTGGAATAACATCTATAAACTTTGTTAAGTACTTATCAATAATATAAATAAAATTACCTCTTCTTGAAATAAATAACATTACATATTTTAGTTTGTTAATACTTTCTGGTGGCTTAGGAAATTTGATGTTAGGATTGTAAAGTGCCTCTAGAAATATTCGTGTATCATGTGCACTACCCTCCCTTCCAGCCCAAACAAAAATGAATTGCATGTCAAAGTTACATGCAACCATAATATTTTATGTAGGTACATCTTTTCTACCGATAAATGGTATTTGATTTTTTGAAGAAACACATGCTCGCATATGTGTGCTATCAATAACTCCTAACACAATTGTAGAATAAAAAAGTAAGATGAATAAGAATAAGGGAAATAAGATGTCGCCTAAAATTATCAAAATTAGTAATTCATAGAATAACATATTAAAAAACTATAATGTTGTTACCTTGAAATGAGGTATATATCTTAGATTATCTGCAATTTCCTATGGTGTGTTTAAAAATTCAGGATCATTAGGTTTAATGACATCCACTACAAGCAAACATATCGTGCGCAGAACTTCATTAAAATATCTACTAATAGTTTTCCCAGAATGTTGAAATCTTTCCTGCATTTCCCTGTTTGAAGCATCTAATGATAATGTATATAAAAACATTCCAACTTTCTCAAAAACACTCATCCTTCTTGATGTTTTTAACTTATCTTGGCTTTCTAAATCCAAGCAAAGATTATCAAATGTTCTCACATCCATCCTAAACATGTTCACACATCGTCTCCAATGTCCATGCAAAATTTCATTCAACCATCGCATTCCTGTATTGTACAAAACCATACATGGTTCCTTATAAATATAATTATTATAATACAATGCAAGCGCTCCGGCCATACATAATACTAGTTTACGACGATTAAACTCTCTCATCTAAAAGAACTCACCTTTATCATCTGAATCATTTTCTTCACCATCATCATCATCATCATTATCTGTACTGCCATCACCATCACTATCACCACCACTATTACTTCCACTTTCACCATAACTAACATAATCAACAACGAGATTCATTACACTATCATAATCCCCATTAAATAGCGCATCAAACCATTGGGCATCCATATCTATAATGACAGATAAAATATTATATTTGTAATAACATTGATTACAATTCAATTTAAAACAATTCATACAATATATATGATTTAATAATTTAATTCATACATTCAAGACCTTTTAATTAATAATACAACACCTACTAGGTGTTTAGTGAACAAATAAAACATTAAAAAAATAGTGCAACTACATAACTTGCATATGTATTACTATCCTTGTAACAGACAACAATGACAGTTATAAGAGTAACTTTTAACTCAAGTTCTTTTTTATCAAACAATGGCTACAATAATATTTACAATTAACTACTTTGAAAGGAGAACTTACTTCTAAGAACAATGTGTTTGAATATAAGAAAAAAAGTTTGAAAATAACACTACAACAACCACAGATACTTCAATATATATATATACATATATGTGTGTGTGTGTGTGTGTGTGTCCGCCTGTAAGTTAACTCTTAAGTTGTTCAAAATGGCTACTTAACATTCAAAGCTGCCAAACAATCAAACCCCAACATGAAAAAATAAAAACAAAATAACACCTAACAGTCAAGAGGTCATGACTAATAAATCAATCCAAAAGCTACCAAACAAATCAAAAATTGTGTATTGAAAAAAAGGGATACCATTCACTGTGAGTATTAGGCCATTATAGGAGACTAATATATCTGTTTACTTATAATTTATCTCTAAAAAATAAGATGTCAATGGAATGAGCACACCAAAACTAACCAAAAAATAACAAGATGATGGTGACTTCCAATATAACTAATGTGCCTTATAGAAATGTATATATAACTGCAAATTCCAGCTAAAATATAAGAGGATTTCTTATGAAATGCATAACTTGAATTACATCCACCCAAGAACACAGAACAAACAAAACCAATTTCGATAGATTATGACAATTTACATGAATTGCAACTTAATTCGAGACTAGTTCTCAACATAAATGATGTTAAAACAGTAATCATTGTTCAATTAGATTACCAATAATATGCTGTTATAATAGGCCTAACAAATGTCAGTACAATTACTACATAAAACCATTACAATATAAGACATTGCGTTCACATTAGAGAACTTAACAGCAGGTCATTATAAACTTTGCCAATAACAGAAAATAAAAAATTTACAGCCCGATCTATTCTATTCAACGTGAAGTTATCATGCCATTGCGGTCTTTTCAAGAACACAGCAGTAAACAACAATAACATTGTTTTCCCTCTAACAAGCTGTTAAAAAAAATATAACTTATATTAACATATGGTTCACACAACATATTTAATAAGGATGAGACAAATAACACACAAACAATAGTAATTTTAAAGAATAAACTATAAATAATGACATCACTTAAGGAATTATCGTATGTAAAATTAGGAAACTCAAATGAAAAGATAGAAATTTACCTCTTTTTTCTACTGTTTTGATTGTCGTTCAGCAATTTAGCTCCTCTAATAAATTAATCCAAAAGGTAAAGGAAGACAACCACCAACCACTAGCTACCAGCCACCAGCTGTCAGCCGCCAGCTGCCTTCACATTACCACTATCTATTGATATTAACACTTGAACTTTGATTTTTCTTACTTATAATTTGTGTATAAATAGGCAGCTGAGTTTATGCTATTGAGTGGGAGAGGAAAAGAGAGTGCAATAGAATAAAAGAAAGAGGGGTGACAACCATAAGAGAAGAAACACAAAGTCTCCCCTCTACAAACTAGAAATCATGCTTTCTTCTATCTTTAGGAGTAGTTGTTCAATAGATATGCAAGGCTAAACTTGTTTTCTTGGTTGCAAGGACGCAAAAACCTTCAGATTTCAACAACTGTGAGATTTATTCTTCCATTTATTTTCAGTTTGTATTATGAATGAGTATGCTTGTTTTCCTATGCATATTTCCTATAATTGTTTATCTTAATTGCTAGAGCGGACTCTAAGTTATTATTGTGAACAATCTATTGCTAAGTTTGATATCAAAACTGAAGTTATGGTATATAAACTTGTGAAGCAACTAAACTTGATAATTATGGCGGAACTACGTTATAAAACTTAGGGAGAACATTCGATTAAAGCAACACAAGCTGCGGACAACTTGGTTGTTAAGATTAATGAATTTATCTAGATTTTAAGGCTGCCATTGGATTAAATCATTAGTGCGGACACTGTGATTGTTTATTGGTTATGATTTGTTTTATAGCAAATCTATTAACTAATCAACATTAAGAAAAGATAAAAAAAATTAGAATATAAACTGGAGTGTTGTTTAAAAGACCGGTTCTGATTTCTGTAGGTGGATGTGTACTTGCGATCAAGGTTTGTTTTCTTGATAAATTTCAGTTTTAATTGATTTTGTTTGCTAGTTTAATTTATGCTATAGTTTAAATCATTACAAATCAAACCCTCCCAATTGCATAACGTATAGCATAAAAATCTGAACTAAATCTTCCTTGTGGGATCGACCCCTTGCTTGCTCTATACTATCTTGTGTGTTTTAAGCTAGGATAATTAATTTGTGCGATCGTGATATCGCAACAAATTTTGGCACCATTGCCGGGGATCACAGTGCCCAACGACGCCAAAATTTATTACGATGTCGCGGTCGCACAAATTAATTACCATAGCTTAAAACACACAAGATAATATAGAGCAAACAAGGGATTGATCCCACGAGGAAGATTTAGTCCAGATTTTTATGCTATACATTATGCAATTGGGGGGGGATTTGATTTGTAATGATTGAAACTATGACAGAAATTAAACTAGTAAACAAAATCAATTAAAACTGAAATTTATCAAGAAAACAAACCTTAGTCGCAAGCACACATCCACTTATAAAAATCAGAACAGATCCTTGAAATGAATCTCCAGTTTATATTCTGAATTTTTTTATTTTTTCTTAATGTTGATTAGTTAACAAATCCGTTGTAAAACTAATCCTAACCAATAAAAAATCACAGTGTCCGCACTAATGATTTAATCCAATGATAGGCTTAAGATCTAGATAAATTCATTAATCTTAATAACCAAACTGTCCGCAGCTTGTGTTGCTTTAATCGAATGTTCTCCCTAAGTTTAATAATGTAGTTCCGCCACAATTATCAAACTTAGTAATAGATTGTTCACAATAATAACTTAGAGTCCGCTCTAACAATTAAGATAAACAATAATAGGAAATATGCATAGGAAAACAAACATACTCATTCATAATACAAACTGAAAATAAATAGAAGAATAAATCTCACAGTTCTTAAAATCTGAAGGTTTTCACGTCCTTGCAATCAAGAAAACTAGTTTAGCTTTGCATATTTATTGAACAACTACTCCTAAAGATGGAAGAAAACATGATTTTTGGTTTGTAGAGGGAAGAGTTTGTGTTTCTTCTCTTATGGCTGTCACCCCTCTTTCTTTTGTTCTACTGCAGTCTCTTTCCCTCTCTCTCTTAATAGCATAAACTTAGCTGCCTATTTATACACAAATTGTAAGTAAGAAAAATCAAAGTTCAAATGTGAACATCAATAGATCGTGGTAGTGTGAAGGTGGCTGGCGATTGACAGCTGGTGGCTGGTGGTTTGAGGTTGGTGGTTGCCTTCCTTTACCTTCTGGATTGATTTACTAGAGGATCTAAATTGCTAAAATAAAAACTTGGATGTCAGTTTGGATGCTTCGGGATGTAATTTGGATTCGTTTTTTCAAGAAACCTGTTTACTTGTTAAATTTAGTTGTCATCTTTGAAAATCATATATCCTTCATATGATATCGTTTGTTGCTGAAATTTGGAGCGTTGATAGGTCTTTAAGTCAGGAATCCAATAAAATTGGAATCACTTCATTTCGACCTTTAGAACTCACGCTCTGCATAAAACATTGACTGAACATCAAATCTGCCAATTACCTCCAATTTACTCCTTTTTGCATCTTTAATCCAAAAGTGCCTTCAAAACATAAAACAAAGAATATCAATGCATTATATATATATAACATAGGCAAAACACTAGTTAAATGTGGGTTAAACTATTGAATAATATGGTTGCATGAAATACCCCCACACTTAGCTCTTGCTCGTCCTCGAAAAAAGATAGATAAAATCAAATTGAAAACAACTATGAACAATCTCTTAATCTCCTATCAATGTCCAAGAGTATATGCATTATAAACAAGAATACAATCAAGAAGGATAAAGAGTATATATTTTCATGAATTTATTTACATGCAAACTTCGAAACTCAATTAATCATCAGGATTTAAATGAAATCTATGTTATGCCAAAGTGATAGGTCCTCTCATTGATATACACTCCAACACTCATGTGTTTAGGGCTTTTTTGTTTACATCTCTCAAATTCAATCAATGAATATGTTCTACCATAAGCTTGCTCTTCAATCTCATCTCCATTACTAACATATTACAAGCAATGCATGAATCAAAAGATCTTATTTTTCGGATGTTATGGGACTAAGGTTAAGGTGAGGTAACAGAGAGTAAAAGAAAAGGTTTAAACAAAAAAAAAGTAGAGTATTCAAAAAAATAATATTTCAAACAAGATATTCGATTAAAGCACATAAATTTTTCATCTTTAATCATCAATGCTTCTTTTTCAACATAAAACCTTATGAACATAAATGAATACTTTTTTTTATTCTTTTCTTTTCTTTTTTCTTTTTTCTTTTTCACCTTTGGCAACTTTACCCATCTTTTCATCAAGCATCACTTTTTCTTTCTTTTCACATAATTTCCAACTATAATTCTATGAGATATCACAAGTATATGCTCTACTAATGCTTGGCTAGGGGAAAAGGAAAACATATAAGAAGTTCAGTTTTACACCTGGTTAAAACAAAGAAAAATAAACAAGCTCAAAAGAGGCTCACTAAGGATAATATGCTTTGGTTGGCTTTCTGGTTCAAGTGGTTAAAATTTCTAATGCCTTTATCATCTTCATGTATATATGTAATGCGAATGTAATCTCCACAAGATATGAAGCAAGTTTTAGAAATACATACCATTGAAAGAATGCACAATCAAAGAATATAATTGAGGGAGAGAGGGAAAGAGAGTGCAGTAGAACAAAAAAAAGAGGGGTGATAGCCATAAGAGAAGAAACACAAACTCTCCACTCTACAAACCAGAAATCATGCTTTCTTCCATCTTTAGGAGTAGTTGTTCAATAGATATGCAAAGCTAAACTTGTTACAGCTATGGTTTCAGTAGCTTTTCTCTTAACACTACTGTGGTTGCGACTACTGTTTGGGACATTACAACTAGCCACTATCCCACTAACATCTTCCATAAAATCAGGAATAACATCCTCCTCCTAATCGCCATTTCCTTCCTCAAGATTTTTGTCAACATTACTTGAATTTCCCAATCCATCACCACCTTGATCTTATTCAGAAGTCATTCATTGAGATGAAGCCCATTCATGTTGTCCAGTTGCGACAATATTACTAAACATCGTGCCATATTTTGCACACAATATTGGCTCTATGCCGACATGCCTAGACTTCCTTGCTCCTCTAATTTCATAACAATGATAAACAAAATATAGTTATATACAAGTTAAGATTGCATGATTTTAAGGAAAACAAAATCAATTTAATATAGTAAGTTACTAAAAAATAGACTTGTATTTTAGTTGTCCACCATTCATCAAATGCAGAGATTGTACCAAGTTCAGAACTTCATCCAACACCAGTTTCAAATATTAGCTTTTTTCAAATCCTCCGGTCCTTTTTAATTCTGTCCCATTTGTTCTTCAGTTGTGATTTAGTGAACGAATGTCCAGTTTGTTCTTTGAATGCAATAATAATATATTTCCATCCAACTTTGTTGAAATGAGTATTAGGCCTTATCCTTTTCTCAATAGCTTTGATGCATATATTGCAAAATGTGTGTAATATTTTCTTGGTCCAAGAAGCTTTTTCGTGACTTTCTGACCCATCCATATGTTTCTTACAAAGATTAAAACAAACATACAATTAGTTACAATATGTTAGGATGAATGTGCAAGCAGTATGAATGTTACTGTTGGATTGCAATACAAATGAATAACATGTATAGTTACCAAAAGCTTGACAGAACAGGAACATGGTATCCAGTATGTGTGAGATGAAAAGGTTTGAGACAATATAGTTAAAACAAAAGGTATGAAGAACTTAAAGAATACAAAGATGCACACATAATGTCATTTAACTTCTTGTTATACAATTCAAAAACAAACACAATCATAAAAGAGAAGAGAAAGTGGCAAAAATTGCATTATAGTACAATAAATTTAAAATGGCCAGCTCTCCAAGCCATTGTAAGCAATTTACCAAACTTTATTCTTCTAATTCCCGACTGCCTTAAGAACATAAAACCAAAAACATGATACCCCTATGAAAATGATAGTGATGGTGAACAAAAAGTAGTCATTGCTCGCTACCTCATTATATATTCTATATTAAAATTTCAGTCATGTGCTACAGGTTAATCATTCATTCAGACTCATAATCTCTCAAGTACTATCATTTTCCCTTGCACTAGGTGAGTTAGAGGAGCATTGCAGGAGTGTAGATAAACCAACTCTAGTAGTGGCATGAAAAGACCAATTCAGTTGTCGGTGAAGACCATTTTTCATGACAATAAACTAAAGATACTCAACTTCTACGGAGACTATTATGACATATTAATGTCAACATTTTGATGGCTAATTCACTAACAACAGTAATGATAAATAGTTTCAGATCTAATACGAATCATGTTAGAAATTAAAAAAAAAAAAAAAACAATTACCGTATAAAAAGTACAAATTGCTAGAACCCATTCCAGAAGCATAAAAATAATAATTAGTCATTGCATTCTATCATGAATTAATAAACCAACAATTACATGCACAGTAAGTTCCTTGAAGCAAGCCAGTAAAAAAATAAGCTCAATAGAAGATTAGGCAAAAGATAGATTTTGAACATGGCAACAACAAATCGATGATCATAACAAATAAAATGAAGTAATTAATGGCAGTAAACAACAAATGTATCGAACTCACTGAAATAAGGAAGAAGTTTGATGTTGTCGTTGTGGATGTAATTAACGTTGAACAAAATGTTGGTGTTCAGTGCCTTTTCTGCAGGCTTGTGTTGTGATTATGGAAGAGTTTGGAGGATACTGTGTAGATCTAGTTGCTCTGGTTTCTCTATAGATCCAGATCTTGTAGGAGGTTTCTGCAGACTGGTTTCTCATGGAAAGAATGAGGTTATTTTTTGCCTTTCTTTAGAAACGATAAAGGAGACGAGCAGGGCCCTGGGCAAACATTAAAGAATATTTAAGAACCCCAACTAAAAAACCATGTATACACTGCTCTGCAATGAACTGCGTTTTCAACTCAAATTTTATATGGGACCCGCTTCACAAAACTCAGCTTTATTCAGAACCAACAATTATTAATTGTGGTTCACCGCAAACGTGAAATCCACCCCGAAAACAAACACAGTTTGAACTTTTCCTGACGTTCTCCAAGTTCTTTTCTATATATATGATAGGTTGAAATCATAATCCCACCCCTTCCTACCGGTTACCGGTGATATTACTGTTGTTCTGTGACAAATGTGCTGATGCTGCTTCAACTCCTTAACAACTTAGTTGTTCATTGTGACATGTTTTGGTTTTAGATCTAGAGCACATCTTCTTTGATTCATTTCCTTCTCCGGCGAATATATGGCAGGGACACCATACTGTGCCCAAGATATTGTTCACACACGCATGATCTTCAATTATGGAAAATAGCCTAATCTTATTTATTAGTTGGGAGATTGAGTTTTAATTTATGTTTTAGGTTTAGATTATTTGAATTTTTTGTTGAGTTTTGTTATTGTTTTATCTTGAGCTTCAGTTTTGTTATAGTAGGCCTTTAACTAAATAATTAATTATTTTAGAGTTTTACTATTTATATATATATTTTTTTATCATTATAGTCATATTATGATGAATTGATAAAAAAAAGTTAGAGATTTTTTGTATTTCAACCCCCAATTTTCCTCTATTCTTCGGCTCCTTTTAACTCATTTTCTTCTAATTATAGGCTTTTCACCACTCTTTTTTTAATTTGTTTTTTTTTATGAATTAGTTTAATATCAAAGTAAGATTTTTAATTATCCTCACAATTAAACAATCTATATGCTTATTCAATTCCCAAAATTAGAAATAGTACCTAAATCTAGAATTTGTGAGGGAGCCCATCTGCAATAATCTATATATATATATTAAAAAAAACATAGCAAGACATCATAAAAGGACAGGTCAACAATAACATGAAAAAAAATTAAAAAAACATTCAGCAAAACATATTTTTAACAATTTGTTTGAAATAATGTGAAATAGAATTAAATTTAACATATGATTTTAATTCAATTAATAAACTATTGTAATTCTTATATTTGTAATAAAATACTAAATTAAATAATTCAATTCAATTACATTATTAAAAATATATGTGAAGTTAATTGAATTAACAATATTAACTCCTTTACCCTCTCATTCTTCACTTTCTGAAAACATTTCGAGCTCTCAAATCTGGGTCCCTCCATCCCCAAATAATAATCTCAAGGTGAATTTTAACACATCCCTTTACAGGCTTTTCTAAACCTGTAGGAATTGGCGTGGCATGTCGAAACAGCAGGGGAATAGTTATAGACGGCGAATCGATCAAGAAATCGTGCAGGTCGCCGCTGCAAGGAGAAGCACTAGCTTTATTCGAAGGTCGTTGAAACTCCAAGTCCTACCCTTGTAACCATTGAAACTGATTCTTCCCTGGTGGTCCAAGACATTCACGCATTAGCAGGTTTTTGCTCACAAGTTTCCCATATCTAGATGTGAGTTTGATAGGTAGCAAGTGCCAAACAGGTTGGGGTTTAGGGTAGCTAGAACAAAGAGTTTGATAGATCCTTGCTATAACACCAACCTGTGATTCTT
>Ga0325410_1005654_pt1 | contig 13787 bp, 11 predicted proteins | sample PopdelMetagenome_16_FD_206182 | JGI IMG/M metagenome (GOLD analysis project Ga0325410, IMG submission 206182) | Populus deltoides microbial communities from Bellville, Georgia, United States - Xylem-PdIQD-R3 | ecosystem: Host-associated > Plants > Phyllosphere > Stem > Wood/Secondary xylem... | reverse complement strand
TGATATTTCTAATATTTAGGGGATCATGACACATTGTTAGATATTTTGCTTGATTATGATTTATATTTGAGTCAATCATTAGGAACATAATGGGTCACACACATTAATAACCATTTTCAGAAACTAAAATAGAATGATTAATCAAGTGTGACTTAATTGTAAATAAGTTTTAGAAATTAAAGACTGAAATATAATTAATACATGATATTGATTACAATTCTAGACTTAGAAAAATCAAGTAGGGAGTTGATTGAATATTTTTTTAAAAAAATATGCTAAAATAATATATGTGATATTTTTCAGGAGGCAAAGTAATATTTTGCTATTAATTATGTTATTAGATTTTTCTTATAAATACACTATTATGCCTCATATTCTTTAATGTAAGATCTAATGTGATTAGATAGATAAGCATGTTATAGAACATACGATATACAGAAACACATGTGATTAGATAGATAAGTATGTTATAGAACATATAATATAGAGAAACACATGAAAGAAAAAAGCTAGTACTCAAAGACATAGTGATCTCTCTCTTTTAAAAAGGTTTTATGAGATTTATTACTTGTGGTTTGCATGTATTATTGTTAGAGGCTAGACACTTGGATGACTTGTAGTTTTCAAAATTCCAGTATTGAAGAAGTTAATCAAACCTTAAAAAGAAGATCTAATTTTCATGTATGTTTTGTATAAACTCTAAACAATCATAAATTGTCTAAGATTCTTAGGACTCCCAAGAAAATATAAAAATTTCATCTTTGTTGTGTATAAAAGTTTTGAAAAACCCAACAATGGTATTAAAGTTATCATTAGATAATTAGGGTTGTTGACTGCATGTTTTAATTATTATTGGCATAAATTGTGAATTAATTTCGAATGTAATTTTTTTTTCCCAAAGTTATTTTTGTCTCACATGTTTTAATTGATATTGATGTTAATTTTAAATTTATTTTATGTGCAAAATAATTTTATCAAAGTTATTTTTTCTCTCATGATTTAAAAAAAAACTATTTTTTTCAACTATTGTTCTGCCCAGATCTGGCTAGAAATTTTAAAAAAATCATTTGGGGTAGCAACTCCACTATTGATGGCATAACATCTGCTTGGCACGGCTAGTCTATGCTAAGCATACAAGCTAACTTGTTGTTGCCCCACTATGCACAATGCTTGGTCTGTTGCCATCCTAGCTTGAGGATGCCTCCTGCAATCTATACCTTATTATAATAGGGTATTTTAGAAAATAATTATAATTCTATCCCTTCATAAATAAAATTTTAATTCTATATTAAAAATTAAAACCACAAATTAAATTAATTATTGAATTAATTTTTCTAATTAAATTTGAGTTGAATTAAAGTGTTTATTTAAAAAAATATTATTTATGTAATATCCTAATTTAGGATTTAATAAATTTTTTAATTAAACTATTTTAGTAAAATAGTTTTTTCTAAAATAAAGAGAGTTTTTATGCTAGGAAACCCTAATCCCCATATCCCTCCAATCTGTTTGTATCCTCTTAAAAAAATAATAGTCCTTTCTAATATGGGCAATCTACATTTAAGTAAGTTAAACTTGTCTATTCACAAAATCTGTCTGGTGGTAAAGTTTATAGATTGTATTAACAAAATCATATCTCTCTCATATGAGATCGTTTTTTGCTGAAATTTGATATGATGATAGATCTTTATGTTAGAAATCCAATAAAAGTTGTCTGCATCAAATGGACTTCTCTAACTCAAGATATTCAAGTTGGAATAGATGAAGGTCAAAATTAATAGAATGTGAAACTTGTCTTTGAAAGCTGTGATTTTCATTATCTTTATTTTTTATTTTTCTTGACATATATGTATAGAAAGGTAAGGATGTTAGCTTTTTAATACCACTGGAATTACTTCATTTCGACTTCTACAACTCAAGTTCCGTATAAAACATCAATCAGATGTTAAATCTGTCAATATTCGACACAGGTTGCAACATAGTCTGAATTTTATCTTCAATTTACTCCTTTTCAAATGTCACATCCAAAAGTGTATTTAAATCATAAATCAAAGATTATCAAGGCATTTTATATATAAAAAATAAATAAAATACTACGTAAATATGGGTAAAATTATTGAATAATATGATTGCATCAATATATACATTGAACTGACCTGCATAAGGATTTCATATGAAAAAATAATTTATATCCATGGAAAGACTTATGTGAAAGTTGTGTAAATGATCCTTAGATTTGATATCACTATTTTATTTTGAGAATACTATGTTTTGATCTTGACTATATGGTGTCCTAATCAATGATAACTAACAAGTAAATATAAGGTATAACATGAACTGTATGAAAGCATTTGAGTGATCAAGAAAGGATTTATCACCCTATATGAATTATAAAAAAAATATCACACTTGTTCTCAAATAGTATTGATTGTGAAATTTTTGTGTAAGGTATTGAGAATAAATATGATTTGATAGAACAAATACACTTCATACTCTAATGTCTAAACAAGTACATTCTTGAAGAAGGAATAATAATTACATTGAGAAACTTGTCACTGAAATGTTTAGTCAAATCACGTATAACTTTCTTAATATTTAAGGGATCATGACATATTTTTATACATTATATGTGATCTTCAAATATAAATAAATTAATTTTTTGAATTGATAATAAATTAAATTATTTAATTTATTTAAACCTATTTTATTTACTATTGTTATTTATATATGGGTTAACTTATTATAAACCTAATGTGTCACACACATTAAAAATCATTGGTTAAATATTAAACAAAGATGAATAATCAAGTGTGACTTAATTACAAATAAGTTTTAGAAATTGAAGACTAAAATATAATTAATATAAGGGATTACAATTCTTGACCTATAAATTCAAGTAGGGATTTGATTGAGTAAATTTCTAAAATTATTCTAAAATAATATATGTGATATTTTTCAGGGAAAAAAATTATTATTAATAAGGTTATTGGGTTTTTTTTCTATAAATAGATTTATATGCCTCATATATTCTTTACTATAAGATCTTATGTGACTAGATAAAGTATGTTACAAAACATAAAAATAAATAACTAGCACTCAAAGGCATAGTTATTACTCTCTCTGAAAAGATTTTAGAAGATTTCTGATTGGTGGTTTGTATGAATTACTATTAGAAGTTGGACACTTAAATGACTTATGATTTATAATAAACCAATCTTGAAGAAGTTGATCAAGCCTAAAAAAAATATAATCCTAATTAATCTTTACATAAACCCTAAAAAAAACTTAAATTATTTACGAGATCCTTGAAATTCTTAAAAATATTGAAAATCACCATTTCTGCTATGTTTAAGAGTTTGAGGAACCAAAATAGATGCTGACTTTATAATTGTTTTGATATGGATGAGAAAAAAAAAAAGGGTTGTTATGAAGGCTTGGCTCTCAGTACGATGGTTGTGGGTAAAGGAAAAGACTTAATGGTTTGTGTATGGTTGAATTTTGGTAAAACAAGAGAAGAAAGGTTCCGTAAAGTTTTAAGTGGCTAGGATTTTTTTTGTTTTGCTTTTGATTTGGGATGGCTAGATTGCTTTTTTATCTATAGAAAATTTCTTTTTGTTTGTTTAGTTTTCCCCCTATATTTAAATTGTTCAGATTCCTTCAAGAACAAGGAAAAATCAAAACTAGAAAAATAATATTAAAAGATTTTTATATTATTTCCTTGAATGAGGATTTTTAATTGAAAAAAATATATGGTTAAAGATTAAATTTTCCTTTTCTAAGAATTGTAGAATCTTTCCCTTCAATTTTTTCTTTAATCTTTATTTTTTTCTCTCATTTGGATAATCTTCTTTTAAAACACTTGATCCTTTGTTATCTTGAAACCTTTTTCCTTTATTGTCTATTTTTTGCTTTCCAATCTTTTTATTTATTTTTTTAAAAAAAAGGAAAAACAAAGGTTCAAAATGGGTTATAACACAAAATTTAAGAGAAATTTTTTTTAGATAAATCAAATAAATCTCTTTGAAGTATCATATAACTAAAAAAATTATGGAAAGATCAATCACTTTTTAAAAAAGAAAGCTATTTCAATTTGTTTAATAAATAAGTGAAAGGGAATAAATTAATATTTTATGAAAAAGGAAAAAAAATAAAAATAAAAAAATAAAGTGTTAAGTGTTAATGGGCCACGCACATGTACCTGGTTTTAGTAAAAAAAACATCAGGTGCTAATGGGCCAGGCCCATATACCTTGCCTTAATTAAAAAAACAAAAACACATGCTTACACCTATTTTTTTTATCTTCTAAAAGTGACCAACACATCATCTATTTTTTTTTTTTTAAATTGAGCGACAAGTCACATGTAGTGACAGATAACCGGTTATTGACTAGTCTCTTTTAGGTCACCTCGAGAAAATGGAGGTCCAAGTTTTATGACCCAAAAAACCAATTTTTAGCTTATTTTTACCTAAATACACCTTCAAAACATAATATAAACCTCGAAAAAACTAATTATGTACCTTGAAACACCAAAAAATCTTTCTTAGAAAATGAAAATCAACTAAATCATAAACAAAGCACCTCGGTCTACTTTCATCAACATGTTTAGAGGAAAACACCACCTCCATTAAATTCCTATCGAGAAGAGGAATATATTGACACAAAGATCATCATTTTTAGTGATCATATTGTGAAAATGAAAACAAAATTGTATCATTGTTTAGTTTTCTATCCATCTAATTTCATTTTGCCTCCATTTCAATCCCTTTATTTTTGTTTTTGGAATTTCCCTTTTAGTTTAAAAGTTTATTTTGTTTATTTCTTAGTTCCTAGATTTGAAAGAGAAGAGAGAAACTCGTAAGAAAAAGGTAAAAGAGAGAAAAAAAAAATTGTTGATTGGCCACATTCTAACACATAATAAATTTCAAGATAAAAGATAAACTTTTTTTCGTGAAATGAAAATTGACCATGTAATTTCCCTGTGTTTAATAGTTTGATCCTCTTCATTTTAATTTTCATTTCTTTAACAATTTCAAACTTTACCTCATGAAATGAAATTATGTGATAAAATGATTTAATTAAAAAAAAAAAGAATTGATGTATGACAATTAACTGAAAGAACCATGAAGCATCCTAATTGTCCAAATGAATAGTGACAACCACCCTAGTTGTTTTAATATATTTGTTAATTTATTTCTTGTAATTGATATTCTTCTCTAAACACACATTATTAATCTTTTTTTTTTTGTTCATTAATGTAGGCGCATGTATTTTCATTATAAGGTTATATTTGGTACAAGTTTCATTAGGATAAAATTTACCCTTCAAACCATATTTTTTTTTTATCTATCTATTTTTTTTATCAATATATACAAATTTTATTTTTATTGATTAGTGTTAGAAAATATTCAAAGAAATTTAATATTTAGTTCAACTAGATGTGATTTACATGAACATAAAACTAAAATCATCTACTATATAATCTTGCAAATATTCCAACAACAATACCTTAATTATAATTATCAAATGATTCATTCGAGAATAGTATAGCCTTAAACACGAAGAATACATATAACAAATTACTAAGATAACACATAATGAAAATGAATACAAAACTTAACAAGAATATTTATTATACTTACTTATTGATGAACTTAGAAAGAATAAGAAAGCTTCAAAAATAGTTTCTATCAAGGATTTTATCATTTATTTTTAAGGCTTTATTACTTGTTACTTGGTACAAAAACAAAATGTTTGCAATTAGTCTTACAATATTCCAACAACAATAACTTGATTAGTTACACAACTAATCAAAATCCATGAACTTAGAAAACATAATTAAAATCTCTCTACAAAATACCAGAACCTAAGCTCTAGAATACTATAAGAAATAAAATAAAGAATAGAGTAAAAGAAGGCTAAAAAAATAGAAGAGAAGAAATGAGAATAACTACTATTAATTACATAGAACATCTTCCTTTAACCTTTTTTGTACAAAATTTTGAAATCAAAATTAGTTCTTCTAATTAACTAATTAATTCTTGTTGTTTATTGCTTTAATTACCAATTATAAAAAAAAAACCGCAGTTATTTACCTTAAAAAACATAATATTTTTTCTTCAAGAATAAATTGTTCAAATAAAGAAAGATGATTATTCAATCAATTTATTCATAAGCTCTCATCTTCCTTTTTCAAATTTATTTATGGACTAATGGTTTACTTCTTAATGGAAGATCCACTAGTTCTCATATGTAATTTTTTAAAATGATTGAAATTTTATAGTTGACCGTCTTTTTCTTTCAATTGGAGGGTTCGAAATAGAATATTACGTGGTTTACTTCTTAATAGAAGATCCACTAGTTCTCGTGTGTAATTTTTTAAAATGGATTGAAATTTTATAGTTGACCGCCTTTTTCTTTCAATTGGAGGGTTCAAAATAGAATATTACCTTATAGTTGTTTTAAGGTTCATTTTGAAACAAATATGTTTGAAAAATAGGATTTCTTTTTTGTTTTTTTCTCTTACTCGTTTTTGGATCAATTTCATCTTCTTCTATTTCATAATGACTACATGAGCTTGTTTCATTTATCTTTTTAAGTAAAAAAAATTTCTTATGCTTTCTTAAAAGGAAATGTATTTTCAAAGAACACAATAATTCTTTATTTTATTATGATATTAGGATAAATATCTTCAATACTTTTTTTCTAAACAACCCTGCCTGCACTTTAAGGTATTTGTAGAAAGGACTTCTACCTTTCCATAACTTATATGATATTTTTTCTAACTTCTTATGAGATACTTTATTATATAATTGTCAGTTAAAACTGGCTCTTCCCACGAGTTTTAAGGTGCTCTCGAACTTATCAACATAACATTCATTATTTTTTTTAGATTTTGGTTGATACATTTTATAATGTTATTTTGTTGAAGTGGATGAAGAGTAGTAGTTCGATAGATAATCCCATTTTAGAAACAAAAATTCCCAAAAAAAACTTCATATTCTAAACCTAAATCACTTCTTATTACTTTTATTTTATTATCATATTGATTTTCAACTTCACTCCTATAATATTTAAACATTTCAAAATCCTCATCTTTTCTTCATATAAATTAAGTTTAACAATATCTTGTGAACCACTTACAAAAGTAATATAATAATTTCCCCACCTTTATTTTGCATAAATTTTAAATTATCAATATTTGAGTAAATTAAATATAGAGGTTCGCTATTTTTTTAATTATTTAAAAATAAGTCTTTATAAATTTTCATTATTTGCAAACTCCATACTTATAGATTTTTCTTAAAAATTGTAGTTCATAATAACTCAAGATTAATTAATCTTTGTATAAAATTATAATTCATATGTCCTAACCACTCATATCACATATCATAAGACTCAAGCAAATAATAAAAAAAGAAATTATTCTTATTATTAATGTGATTCTTGGTTACAATATTCATTACATTCATTTTAGAAAGGTCATTACATACATACTTCTTACCTACAGACATCTTACTTTTTTATGAGTACAAGTTTATCACTTTTAAAGATCATCTTGTAATCATTTTTTCTTAACAATGAGTCAAGTACTAAGTTCTTTACAATATCAATAATATAAAACACATTGTTGAGGGTGAGAAGATTTCTGAAAGTTATCTTTAGTATGACCTTTGCAATACCCATTACCTTTAAGGTTAATGAATTCCTAATATACAATTGTTTACCATCCATTTATTTATAAGTACAAAATATCTTCTTCTTGATGAAAACATATCTTCTAGCATTAGTATCAACTGACAACTATTTAATTGACAAACTAGCTCATCTCTCACACTTCATTTGAGAGGTTATCAACCTTAGTGAAATTGGTTTAAGCAGTTATTTATTTATTAAAGTTTTCTTGTTGAGATATATTTTTGCAATCTTTAGCTAAATGTTCAATTTTATTGCAGATGAAGCATTTTCCATTGAACTTCTTGGAAATGCCCTTTCTTTCGTAACAAACTTATTCTTTTGGTTTTTATTGTTGTTTGTCATAATATTTGCTTTAAGGGTCATGAAAGAAGTGATGGATCTCTTTTTAGACAACTTATTTTTCTCTTTTATCCTTAATCTTGGAATAAAGCTTTCAACTTTCATCTTCTTACACTTAAAGTAGTTCTTAAAATCTTTTTAAGATAATGATAATTTTTCAATAATTGCTCACGTGAAAGGATTTACTCAAAACCAATTGTTTAGTATGAATGCCATGCAAGATGAATTAGAAATATAGAATTTGGCTAATTATAATTTTTGGACCGACCATCTTAACATAAAAAAAAACATTTAGTATGAACTTTTTCATACTAGCATCTTTAACTTTATACTTATAATCCAAATATTTTATGGTACATTTTTAACCGTTGATTAAACTATATGCATCATATAATTAGTTTAAATATTTCAAGATGTAGTTCTTGCACATGATTCTATATATCTACAGATGCCATCATAGTGGGATCAAATTTATTATATGATAGTTTCGGTGTTTTTTCAGATAAGAAATTTTATAATTTCAAGGCAATCAAATAAAACAATAGTAGATTGAACTTTTCTAGTTATCAAACATATCATATTAGAATTCTTTTTATAGTACTTGTCAAAGCATTGGTTATAGTAAACATTTTTTTGGTGGAAAAACCTTTTTGATAATTTTCTATAAAAATAGTCAAATATTTATAATTTAAATTTTTTGACTTATCGCATTCAAGTAACAATTAACAAACTAGTAATAATTATCTTCTGATAATTATTCTTTTAATAATTCTCCTTCATTTAGCAACCTCTATTGAGTAATGGGTCCATCTTATAATGACCACAAAAGATTTTGGATTGTTGTACCTATTATAGGAAGAAAAGATTATCGACTTTTAAATCGAGCAATTCAAAGCCATCAACAGGAACCATGATCAGACTGATGGCTTTGAATTACTCGATTCAAAAGTCGAGAATAGAGGATTTACTTATAATTACCTGTTGAATTGAGTAAATCTAACCCATCAAGCAAGACTAATGATGCTTGGAAAAAAGAGCAGAAGAAAGTTTTTGGATCCATCAGACAGTGGGTTGATGATAATGCGTTTCATCATGTATCCAAGATGCCCAAGAAATATGGATAAAATTAAAAAGTTCATACGAGAAGTGAGACTGTATGGAATAAAGCTTTTATGATGAAGTAGCTTGTGAATTTGAAATATAGAGATGGAACTTCATCTGGAGACTTGTTCTTCATCTGGAGACTTGTTCTTCATCTGGAAACATGAATGACTTTTACGATTCGTTTAATCAAGCGAAAATCATGAAAATAGTGCTAGATCGATGATGAGCTACAAGCACTGTTACCACTGGAACTTTACAAGATAGTTGAAAGACTATGGTTATGAAACTCTGTAATTATGCTTCAAATTGTGCTTTATCGCTATCCATGGTTAAAGATAACTTGTTCATTGAAGAAAGAAAACGAAGTGAAATGATAGCAGATGATGCATAAGTTCTCGTAGCAGAGAAGAGGGGAGACAATAGAAATAAAGAAACTTAATGGACATAGTAAATCCAAAGGTAGATCTTGGTTCGGTAATAGTTTCAACTAGATATCGGTACAATCTATGCCGTAGTTTTGCATTATTTTTTTTAAAAATATTTAGATATTGTAAGCATGTTTTGTTTTGTTTTTTTTTTTTAAATTCATGCCTTAATTTATCATCTTAATTAGTCAAATAAGTTGATTTTATATTAATCAAATGATTAAAAAAATACAATAACAGTAATCGACAAAAATTAAAAATAAAATAATCATGATAACACGAGAAATAAATCTTTTTTCTATAATAGAGAAATAATATAGTTCAATTTTTAATCAATTGAAAAATATAAAGACAAAATTGAGGAAAATTGATATAAAAAAAAAACCAGCTTGAGTTGATTTGAGTTAGCATGAGAGATATATAATCTAGACAATAAAGGTCGAGCCAGTTCATGTTAACCCATCAAACTTGCATCCTAGATCATAAGATTGAGAAAACCTAATAGAAAAAAATGATGTCGACTCTCGTTAACTTTTCAAACTCGTGAAATGGATCATTAGACCATAAAACATCGTATATGAAAAAATCACGAAACTCAATCCCCAACAAATCAAATACTAAAATATTAAATTGGGAAAACAATTAGAGCATCTCCAATAAAGAAGCTAAATGGCCTCCAATGGGAGATGCTATTTCAAATAGGCAAATTGATAAAATAGCATTTTGAATAGTATAAATATAGTTTTTTTTTACCATGCATATTCCAATGGGAAAAAAACCATTTGAAAAGCCAATTCTATTAGAGTGGAATAAATAAGTGTTTTATTTTTTTTAATGATTTTGATGTTATTTTTTTTCCACATGGCTAGATTTAATTGGCTTATTTTTTTGTCGGCCCCACTTTATTAGTTTTGGCTCTTTTGAGAGATATGTAGGAATGACATTTGTGGGAAAGAAAAGATATTTTAACATTTTGTTTGGCTTTCTCTTTGGAGTATGAAAAACAAGCAAAGAAAAGCCTAACGCAAAAAAAAATAGTAATTAAAAGAATAAGAATTAAAATCAAATAAAAAATAAATTAGAGGCCAACTATAAATTTTTTATTAGAGGGTAAAATTAAAAAGAAAAATAACTCTAATAAAAGGATAAAAAATCAAAATAATGAAGATCAAATTGAAAAAAATAATATACTATAAATTTGGTTTAAATGATAAAATTGAAAACCAATAAAACCTTTATAAAAGGGTCAAGAAAAAAATAGAAATCAAATAAATAAGCATAAAATTAAAAAAAAAATAATATATAACAAATTGGGATTGAATGATGAAATTGAAAATAAATAAAACATTTACAAAAAGACGACCAAGAAAAAAAATTAGAAATAAAAAAAATAAGGACCGAATTGAAAAATTAATATATGACAAATTGAGATTAAATGAAAAAATTCAAAACAAATAAAACTTTTCTAAAAAGTTAAAAAAATTAGAAATAAAAAAAATAATACAATTACCCTCTACAAAACTAGAAATACTAAAACTAAAAACTTCGTGAAAAAACCAATAAACCCCAAGATGCATGTTTTAATTTTTGTATTTAAAAGATAAATTCCTAATTTTATTGTGTTTTAAAAACTAAAAAGATATAATCAAATCATTTTATTATACTTAAAAAATTATAAAAAATACATATATTCCCGATCAATCTTATAATAACTAATAAATACTCTAAAAAAATTAAATTACCTCCAATTTCAAAATGGTAACTCCAAAATCAAGTGAATAGTAAAATGTATCTGCATATACAGTGAATCTGTCTTCCTTTAAAGTCTTTTTTTTTTAATTATTATTATCATCTTATCCTGTCATTGTGAAAGAGAACGTCACATTGAGAGAAATCATAGGGCATGGAAGAAATAAAAAGAAGAATTGAAGAATTAGAAAGAAGATGACGAGAATAATTACAGCAGTAACTTTTGATTTTGACGTGTAGTGGTGCTCTCGTATGGAGAGGATAAGTGGAATGTTGGTAGTCCTTGATATTGAACGGGTTGCTGACTAACAACAGCGTACTACTCTAATTCTAGAAAAAAAAAAAGTAATCCTTCATTGTATCATATTATTATTAATTTGAGAGGGTGCCCTAGCTAACCATTATTGGAGCGCAAGTCTGATATTTTGCCGGAGATCTTTGGTAAAAAGTCACAAATGGAGACGACAAAGGGTCTCACATCAGCTTCGCCGCTGCCCAACACTAAAAGGGACGGTGGGGACATGGTGTCTCTGTTTTCTGGTATAATCCATTGAGCATAGACACAAAATTCCAGCCACCATCGCGGTCTGTAGCTTGTCATGCCCTCTCATGCTTTCCTGTATTAACATTCAAAGCCTTCGACAAAACTTGAGTGCATGCATTACCATTTTCGTTTGGTGACTTGAGGCAGCCACATGCTCCCCCTCTCCCTCCTCTATTTCGCGATGATTAGATTCCAGTACTGACTTGTTTTCTGATGGAAGCAAGTAGCAGCCAGGTAACAGCCTTTAAATTACCACTGTTGTGTATATATTATATTATTAATTATAATTATAGCATATACTAAAAAAAAATCTTTCCCAGATTAATTTTGTGTTCTTGGGGCGGTTTTTGGTTTTTTTAGCTTCGTAAATTACTATTTTAATTTTATAAGGATGTTATTTAGATGTTTTTAGACAAAAATAAGATTGAAAATAGATTTTTGACCTAAAAAACCAACCTACAATTTTTCAGCAACAAATTTCGATAAAAACAAACAACATCTTATTTATCTTTTTTAAAAAAAATTGCAAACAATAAATCATTCACTTTTTATTTTAAAAAAAATTAAAGGGCCCAGAAGCGTGGATCTAAGCTTGAGGCCTACATGTATATGTTTTTTTTTTTTTGTCTAGATACATTGGGCCACCCAAGCTAACACATAAATCTAATCTTTTTTAAAAAAAAATTGTTTTCCTTCCGATTACATCCTTTAGCTTTAAAAAAAAATTCCTCTATTTTCCTATCATATATTTAGCTAAAAAACATTATCAAATCCAATGAAATTCATGACTCAAGTCGCAAGTTGAACGAATTAAGCCACAAAATTTAGATCGTTCCAATATATTGTCGTCTTTTTTTTTATTTATTTATTTTCAATTTCATCTTTTAATTTTTTTTTGTTAAGAAAAATAGGTTCTCTACTTTTGTTATCATATATTTAGGTAAAATATAAGTCTAAAAGTTCAAAACTATTTGGCGGGTTAATTCAAGAAATGAAATTTGATCTAATATATTGTTCTCTCAATATCTTTTTTAAAATATTTTGAATTATTTGTCATTATATGTTTCTGCTTGGTTTTTATAGAATTAATTGGCTTCAATTTACTTTTTAAATGATTATTATAATCTCAAAATTTGAATAATGAATTTAAAATGTTAATTAAGGTTGAAACAAATCAATTCAACACGCTATTGTAACAAAACAAAAATTCTTAAATTCACATTCTTGGATTTTTTTTTATCACGTAGACTTTTTTTTATTAAGAAAAATTTAGTCTGACATGTGATGATATATATATATATATATATATATATATCAATTTCTTGAATTTTTTTTGGCTTGCAATGAGGCCACGTCTTCTGTTAACAATTTCAGCACCGAGTCTTGGCAAAATCAAACTGGCCCGTCCCTTGAGAGCAAGTCTGGCAAATGGGCCAAATTTTGGCCGATATGATATTATATCAAACAAGTTGATCCTGACAGTTGCGTCCTCCGACTCCTTGTCCACTTGAGTTACATCCTCTTGGAAAAAGCTCTTAAAACGCCAATAAATCCGACAAGTCCACGTGGGCTTACAGGAAAACTCAACATCCACGTCACTTTTTGTCTTGTCGTCATGTATCCACTGTGGCACATTATATGGATAAAGATCTTATGCCCCTCCATTTTCCACGTTTTTTTTATATAATTTGTTATTTTTTTATTCAATCATTTATTACCATCTTCTTTTAGTCAAGTTTTACCATGTTTTTCTTGATAGGAAATTGTGGTCTTCCTAGGTGAGCTAGTGGCATCAAGTGGCCCGTTAACCGATAAAAGCTTGGCGGCTGGTGATGGTTCGTGTTCGGCAGGGTATGATTTAGGGAGCCTACCTTGACTAAATGCTCGAAATTTGGCCACGGTTCTGCTGGCCATCAATCTTGATGCCTAA
>Ga0325410_1005653_pt1 | contig 13791 bp, 7 predicted proteins | sample PopdelMetagenome_16_FD_206182 | JGI IMG/M metagenome (GOLD analysis project Ga0325410, IMG submission 206182) | Populus deltoides microbial communities from Bellville, Georgia, United States - Xylem-PdIQD-R3 | ecosystem: Host-associated > Plants > Phyllosphere > Stem > Wood/Secondary xylem... | reverse complement strand
AATTAATTTTTTTAATACTTTTTAGTTATTATGTTAAAAATAAATTTAAAAAATAAACAAAAAAATATTATTTTATTATATTTTAAAAAACATCATTTAACACGCTCACAAACAATCAATGTTCATTTTTTTAATGAAAGAACTCCATTAGTTTATACTGTTTCCAAGTCTTTTTTAAATATTAGAGGGCATGCTAATTTTTAAACAAAAAAAGAAAGAAAGAAGCGGTACCATCCCAGTGAAATAACATCATGAATGTTTTATGAACTGCTCGTGCAGGGAAAGTAGAAAATTCCCTGCCAGCTTCACAATGGCCATTTTTCCAAGCAAATATAACCTGAGCTGCTCCCACACAGAGCAGCACTCCATCGTAAGGCTGAAAGGAAGCCTCTAAAACTCTGGTTTCTGTCAAGATCATCTAATGAATAATATGCTATTTTTACCAAACTCAATATAGATGGGCCACTTACAACAGATATAAAGTTTATGAATAAAGTGCAGGCGTTATGGGAAGAAGAAAAAAGAAAGTAAGTTATAATTACATGAAAAATAGAATTCAAAATCCTTTTTTCAACAGCCTAGGTCATGTGACAAGGTTAACATACATGAAGATGTTGCCACGTAAAAATGAAATGATACAAGACTTGTAAAGAAAGTCCGAACACTCGACAGATCTCCAAAAATCTGCCGTCTATTCTCCATTGCCTACTTTTTACAATAGTAGATTCTCCTCTTGCGTCAAGCAGGTGTGGCACCAGATAATTCCAGCAAGAGATCAAGTTGAAACTCTTGTATCAAAACTTATCTTGATGCTTTTCCAAAGTAAAAACAGAACCTTGAAAATCATACTAAGAAGTGGCTTCAGCACCAAGTACTTCTCAGATGAATTATAGCTTCTTTATGCCACCACAACATTGCCCTAATAATCATGAATTAGTTGGAGCATTCCAGGTTAAGTATGCATGCAAGTTGAGCACAGAAACACTAAGCAGGAATGCTGAGGAAGCGACACCATCAGATCGAGCCAGATTCAGTTTTCCCTTCACTCGAGTCAATCAGAGAACTCTCCTCAGGCACATGTGAAGCAACTCCTCTGCAACGTGCTGCATCAGAAACAGCCTCTGAAACCACATCTAATTTGGTTCCCCTCTCATGGATGGTTTCACTGTTTGGATCGGAATCCATTTGGACATTATTCTCCTCAGCACCACTGAATCTAGAAACAGATATACCTGAGATCTCATCAACCTTCTCAGCAAAATTTTCTGCAGTTGTCATCTCTGCAGAAGGGTCAGCTTCGAGAGATACCATATCAACACTAGCTGTAGGAGCATCATCCAAATCACCATCATTACAAGACACATTATTGTTTTCAACAGAGGAATCTGATACCAGCTTAGTTTCCATTACCACATGGACGTGATTGACTTCACCCTCTTTACAAGAATGATCTTTGCCTTTAGCAAGAGAAACCATTTCTGACATGTTTTCCTCTTGCCGCTCACCAGACACATCCAAGATCATTATAGAAGCAGACTCAGGTATCTTGCCCCCTGATTCAGAATCAGTACATGAAGCCCCATCAAAAGGAACTGCATTTATAAGTTCACAAGAAGCATTGAACAAACCACTCATCACAGAGGCATCGCCTAAGGAAGCACCTGGAACTTGGGAATCGGAATTCATAGCTGCCGTTTCTCCCTTGATACAAGTAAGTGAGGTATCTTCAACAGAAGAATCTGATTTGGATTTAACCATCTCGTGAACATCATGAGTTGTATTGGAGATGCATTCACTTTTCTTATCCACAGGAGATTCAGCCAACTTGTCATCTGATTCTGAATCTGTCTGTACAGTCTCCACAGGCGACGCAGCACTTTTCAGTCCATGAAATGCATCTAAAGAACTATTCATTGTAGAGACATTGTTCAAGGAAACGTCAGGGCATTGGGAGTCAGAACTTGCACTAGCCACTTCATTTTTCCCAATGGAAGATTCCAAACCACCATTATCACAATCATGAGTATCATACCCAGCTGGAGAATCCGCATCAGATTTATTTGCTACTGCAGTTTTAATACATTCATTGTCTTCAAACTCCATCTGATTTGCAACTGTTGAAAGAAAATTAGATTTACAAAACAAGTCATGAACATAAAGTTTAAGAGGGAAAATTCAACAAAACATTTGACCAAAACCTATGCTGGTAATCCTCTTTCCATCGGTATTTTCTTGCCCTAGCTGCTTCTGTAACATATCTATACCAGGGAACACCAACATATTCATAGACTTCAATTCTTGCTTGAGTGATTCATCAAGAGTTGTGAAACCAAAAACCTCTGTCCATGTATGCATAAGTTCAGAGATTGCTGGGATAATCAGTTTCTCAACCTTCAGAGAACAGAGTGTCTGAGAGGAAAAGAAAAGGTTAATAGTATCTATGGACATGCAGCAGGGGAAACCAAACTGAAGGCAAGAAAAATAAAAACTGTAGTTTCAGTAGTTTATACATGCAAAAACTAGCAAAATGATTCATATTCCTTACCGATTCAATAGCATAAAAAAGCCGACGGCACATCCCTTGACGCCTGTACATATGGCGCGTTCCAATGAATGGCATTTCTGCCAACCGAGTTCCATGGAACCTAACCAAGCACGGGGAGTGTTATTATCAGAATTCAACTGCATGCAATCTACACTCAAACACACAAGTGTATATAAATACCCAAGTTGTATTCAGACCGAACAGGAAGTCCTCCATACCAAAACCTAACTTAGGTGCCCACATAAGTATTTGCTATAGACAGCGGAACCAAAAATGTATGGACTAATAAACTCAAAGTCATCCATAACAAGGAAATCAATGAAAGACAAATGGTAGTTTCAAGAAGAGAATGCTCCCTGCATAACACGTGGTTATCATTTTCCTAACAAGAAAATCTGATTCCAGAAATTGAACTCACTTTTTAACAGAATTTACAAAACTCCATCCAAAAGTTAGAAATTGCACTAGGAGGAGCAAACAAATGACCAAAAATTCCATACCTGATGGATGCAGCAGATATTATTTCATCGCCCCTCTCCAGAATAAGAGCATAAAAGCCGCCAAAATTCAGCCGGTTAAAGTTTGATCTGAAAAAAATAATGACAATTAATGAATGACAGAAAAATTAAGAAAACATCTTATAAAAAGACATGCAGCGTGTTTATGCAAACAAAGTATCTGGGCACATGAATTAAAAAAAAAAAAGCTTCCAGGTTAACCAAATATGTTCCTAGGATGCTCAATGATTCATGCAATCAAATGAATATATTCATTATATTCATGGACTTACGTTGTCATGATCCTGATAGACTAACAGAAAAGAGAATTTGAACAATCAGCCAAGCTTAACAACCTCCCAAGGAAAAAGAAAAAAAGAACAATCTAAATAGAGCTAATGGGTCACAAATCAATGCGTTTCCATTAAACTAAACATGACCACATACAAGTTGGCACCCAATTTGAGAGAATGGTTTTAAGATGGCTAGACCATGAGCAATGATTGAGATAAGCTGTGGTTTCTAAATTGGTTTATAACGTGTAGATGATTCACGCAAGGAGCCTTCCTCTCAATTCTCTCTTCTATGAGAGCTGCATAGTGAGAGAGAGGGAAAGACAAGGAAGCTTATCCATTTCTTTGGCTATTCTCCAGTCGCTTCAGCTAATTAAGGAAGGGTATCGCATACCCCAAGACACTACCAGATAACTCTAGTCTAGCACTGCGATCCCTGGACCGTTCCACTTAAGTTGTAGAAGCATTTCCACCTCTAATAGTGTCACATGAAGATACCACTCGGGCATGTGAATGAGTGGACGCACTGCACCAGCATTAATCCAGCAATGCAAAGGCAATTTAAGCTGCTAAGAAAGATTTCAAATTCCCATGCTCCTGCCCCTCCTTTTTTTCTCATTAGCAGCTGTAGGTTTCTTTCTATTTTCCATCCCCTTGTTACCCTCACAAGATATCACAGATGCCTAGGAATCTATTTTTAGACTAAGAACTCTTGCACAAGTTTTTTAACATGATTCAGAATATGAAGTAATGTCTTGCCAGATCATAACTCCATCTTGTTGACTTGGGTTATAAAGAATTACGAACCATGTGAGCATGATAATAGGACTAGCAGAGATTTAGATGCCCCGGCAAGTAGAGAGAGAGAGACTACATTGAAGTTCAAGAGACAAAAAAAGTCAAGGGGTAGGCTAACAGTGGCTTGGATTGAAGACATAAGATAATTCTGATTTATGAACATGTTCAAAATAGAGTGCAATGAAAGAAAAAGATGGATATAACTGCCACCAGCTACTGGGATCAGTTTCAAAGGCTTGAATTATTTTTTCTGCAGAAGTTAAGACTAGGACTGATTCCAATACCACTAGTGCGTATGCATGCATCTGCCCTAGCAAATCTCAGCCTGATGCTATTGATAAGACAATACGCATTCAATTCCTTGCAAGTTCGTTTAGAAGTTGCTTTGCTCCAGGTTGGATTGAGTGAGCTTGGGCAGCCAAAAACACCAAACAATCAAGCCAAAGAAGCTCCATGAAAAATCCTTTACATGAGACATGCAAGGAGTTTGTAGCATCTGTGCCATTGCTGGTCTAAGTGTAGCAAAGTACCACCTCATATAACGGTGCATCTGACTTTTCATTCTATGCAAAAAGAATATACAGCCTGAACATGCAATGCAAGGAAGTTCAGTCTCATTGACAGACATACTTCTTCCGAACAACTAGCGATGCAACTCACTACAATCTTCATATAATAATATCTCATAGCATAGTAATTTCATTAAAAAAAAATTGTCAATGATTGTACATGATAGCTAGACAATATGAGAACTGAGCATTCATTTCCAAGAATACTATGTGCATGTTACATGAAAACACAAACTTAACTCCATAAATCAACTTTATCTTAAATCAGATGAGAACTGTGACAAAATCCAAAATACTGCATTCAACAAAAACCGTACCTCAAAGACCAAGCCAATTGTCAGTAATCAAGTTTTCTGAGTTTATACTACTTTTACCCAAAAATGCCTCATGCATCCATGCTCGCAAGTGTAATGCCACTATATCCCATCAAAGTAGGATATCTAACAATGTTCATTCCATGTCATTCAAGAATTGAGAACACTTACCCACAGTTGTAAAGAACATTCTGAATTAAATTGATCCCACTCCTCCTATCAACAATTGGCAAAAAGCACTCATCCATGACAGACAGAGAAACAGCCAGCTTTGAATTGCACTCCACCCTTTGAGGAAGTCCTTGGAGAGAAGTGTCTGAATCTGCATCGGTTCTATGAATTAGAGACCAAGAAAACCCTGCTTCTAGTTCATGTTTGACCCCAAGATATTTCTGCAACTGTTCAAAGAGCTGTACAAGCAACAAATGGATTCATCAATATAGTGCATATTAATACAACAATATCATTGAAAACAAGGTAGCAAGGAAGAACCAAGAAGAGAAAATAATTTGTAGCCAACTAACAGAACCAGATCTGTTTTATGAAGAAAAACTAAAAAAAGGTTCCTGTATCAGATGTCCCTAGATTTAATATCTTCCAAGGTCTCAAATTCTTTGAAGCTACAAAAAGATTCGAAGAAGAGTAATGTTTCCATAAAACTTTTTTTAAAAGGTTTTACTTGAAATCTGAAAGTTCATTTGCACTGGAAGTTAATTTCCAAAAACAAGAAATGCTCTAGACCAAGCTTAGAGCTGGGAGGCAGTATGCTATAGAATAATGAATTACCAAAACCAAATCTGGCATATCTATCAATAAGGTGCATGACGCAAATCGCCAGAAGGCCTTTCAGAAAACAATGATGTTTCCAAAAAGACTCTCATGATGATTCAAAAATCAGTTATTATCCTTTCAAACAGACAAAGCAAAAAGGAGCAGGATTTTAAAAATAAAAACTCTATAGCTTCCTGATTTACCATTGGTACTGACCAATGCCTTGATAAAGTTGCTGAAATAGTGAAGCCAAAAATCTTAAAACTCATAAAATTACCAGCTAATATTGATTTGCAAAGCTGAAAGTTCTAATAATCATTAAACTCTAAAAAGTCATGAAATTAAAAGGTTAAATTCCTGGAAATTGCTGAAAAAGATTATGAACGCTAAGCAAACCCCTGAAACATTACCTCTCTGCATTTCTTCCCACAAAAGCTAGCAACTGAATTAGTGGTATCAATGGAAAGAGTGTTGATCTCCTGCATGCAAGATTTGTGATCTACATAGAAGTGGAAAGTCAATGTCAACAAAAAAAAAACAAAGAAAAGCATATAAACAGATGGGTGTCAATCCAAAGAAGAAAAGGAAGAATACATTTTTTCACACACAAACTACAAGTGAGAAGCTTGGAGACTGTTGTATCATCTCCCTGGAAATTTTTATGACTCGCTACCCCACAAAATTTGCAACTACAGTTTGGACAATGCCAATCGCCTGGGGGGAGCATCTGCAATGAGAAGACAAGTATGAGTGCATTGAGCGCTAAGACCAAAACCATTAGAGAAAAACAAAGCTACTAAGCACAGTATTAAACAAAAATGCTAGTGTCACCAATAAATTCCTGTGTTGTTAGCAAGCTGGATTAAACTCGCTCCCCTACTTTTAAGGTGCAAGTTGCACCCAGCACAGAAGTATAAAGCTAAATGCTGTATGAATTCTTCATTCAGAATATCTTGGTGTGCATATAATAAATCAGGTTTATATCATTCATTTTATGCAACTATTTTTTTTCCAGTTCCCAACCATCTATTAAGATGGTTTGCCATTGCTAGAATTGCCCCAAATGAGTCACCAAAATGGCTGGTGCGACTTCAATGAGGCTTGCAGACAATTGACAGATCTCAGACCGGGCTGTGAGATAAAGAATAGGTAGATCTTCTATCTATGAAATAACAAATACATCTGTAAAGTTCCTACTAATAGAAAACATATATCATTATTCTTTCTGCACATCCCAACTATAACTCATAGGATGTAGAGAAGCTTGGAGCCTGCACCTTATTTCAAGAGAGCCATTTATGGGGCACCACCACTGAGGATACTTGAGGATAATTAAGAGTATGAAAAGATTGAGCCTCAACCAAAAACAAAAAAACTTTTGCAGCCAGTATAATTGTAATCCCCTCTCTTTCCATGCGAATCAAAACTAGGGGATGAAATAAGAGGCTACAAGGGGATATCATGGAGAAAACAGAAACACCAACATAATCACAAAGTCAATGTAAAGAATAAGCCAGCATTGCTAAAATAATGTACACATACCTTTATATCTAAGCAGCTCTGATGAAATGTTGACGGACAGCCATCACAACATATCAAATCCCCACCATCTCCACAGAGGCCACATGTATCATCATTTGGATCATTACCATCAACGTCTACAGCTTGAAAACCAAGGCGTTTACCTGGCTCCTGCCTATTCCATGCTTCAATCTGGCAATCCAAAAGAGATACACCAGATTCTAGATATATATTTTGAAATGGCTGGCGCAGTTTGCTCCCTGCATGGATCTCAAACTTTGACACAGTGAGGATTTTGCTACAGCAACCACAATGAATTCCATCTCTTGTAACCCACCCTTCCAGCATTACTTTTGTTCGTCGACGGTTCATGTAGCGCACCTTTTCACTCAACTGCACAGTTCCACAGTCAATCAACCAGGAAAGGAGTGTCCTCTTTCCAGAATATGGAACAAAGCCATCACTATCTGAGTTTGTACCCTCATTAGAATTCCGTACCAACAAGGTACATCTGCCAAGTTTTCTACTTTTTCTTCCCTGGTGAGAATTGGACCCAGATGGTGGTTTCTCAATGCTGTCATGTAAATGATGTGTGGAACTCTCACCTTTTGAGTTTATACTGACAGAACCATTGCCACCTGTTCTGCTCTTCAATGACTTACCACCCCGCTTTAGAAAGGAACTTAGTTTCTCTTCACGGCTACCACTGTCCAGGCTCTCCTCATCATACCTGGTACTTGAAGACTTTCTTGCAGCAGTTTCTCTTGCATCCTCACTGTCGCTGACATCTCTTTTCTTCCTTTTCATTTCTTTCTCGATCTTCTTTTTTGTCTTCCTTGTTAGTTGGCTGAGCACCTCATCTGCTAAAGGTGTAAATGGAGAACCATCAGCCCTGGATCTTGCCTCATCCTCATCCGTTTGCTTTTGAAGTGCATCATATGCCTTGATGATGGACCAGTAAGCTGTCCCAGTAGGATTTATATAAACTGCATCCAGGTAGTCTCTGTTCCTTCTAGGCCTATAGTCTATTGTCCAGCCTGAATTCAGAAGCATCTCCCTTATCTGTTCACGCAACTTCTGTTTTTCCGTGCCACTACCTCGCTTAACTTTCCCTTCTTTGATTTTAGCTTCTGGGAGCTGGCTGCGAGGGGTTTTTTCACCTCCACTACCAGTTCCCTTTGCAGATTTACGAGCCCCAGCATTCTTCGTTCCCAGCTTTAAAGATGTGTCACTGTCATCAGAATCCATATCACGGTCTTTGCTTTTCTTTGTTGACAATGGTGTCTTCATAAGATAACGAGCTTCCCCTTTCTTAGGCCCCGACTTCAACAATGCTTCACTGTCTTCTGAGTTCCCATCAGTGACTTTACCACTCTTAGTTGACACTGATTTCTTCGTATTCATTGGATTCTTCTCTGTCCTAGAAACTGAACCAGCTTTGTCAACACTTTTAGGATCGTTGTGGACTGGAGGACGCATTAGAACATTCCTCTTGACAGTATCTTCTGTTCTCACACCCTTTCTGTTTTCCTCAGCTTCCAAACGATCATAACTATTCAAAGACCCACCAGCCTTCTTTTTCTTGTTCACCATCACCTTTAAAACGCCATTTTTCCCCTGAACCCTAATGGGTTCATCGGAATCATAATTACCCCTTAAAAATGACATAGATGACCGAGCTCCACCCCTGTCTCCACCCTGACTTAACCCACCTGACCTTGCAAAATATGAACACTTTCTTCTATCAACAACAGCATGCCTCCTGGACCCTGACTCATATTCCCTCGCAGTGCCACTTCTCCCCGCCATTGTTGGCCCAACATACCTCCTTCCTTCCATTCCACCATCCTCAAACCGCTGCCTCCTCAACATTTCCACGTCATTCCCATCATACTCATCAAACTCAAACACATCCAACTTATTCCTCTTCCTTTCACTCAAATCCTTCCCATTCCTAACAATCAAACCAACCTCATTACGCCTAATATCCTCCCCCCTGCTTCCCTTCCTGCCAATATCACTCTCTTCATAACTACTCAAACCATTACATGCCCTCAATGTTTCAGGACCCACCCTTCTATGCCGTGGCATTAACAACTCATCACTAGACCCTGAATCACTATATTCCACCCTAAGCCTCTTTTTCTCTTTCTTTGACTCGAAAACCTTATGTGAACCAGAAGACCGCACACCATCATTACCTTTCTTTCTCACAATCAAACAACCTGAAGAGCTCTTATTCTTCATTATATATCCAGATGGGCCACCAGATCTCCTTCCCTCTTCCATAACTAACACCCAAAAAACCCTAACTTTCCCGAATTCCCTCCAAAATCATCCCCGAGATATAAAATATTTTCAATAGAAACAGATTGTAAACCCTAATATCTCCCAAATCACAAAATCAATGCAAGACCCACCAGATCTGATGCTAAAAACTACAGAAAGAAGCCAAGAAATTAAGTTTTCTAACGTATTATCAAGGGAAAGAATAGTAGTACCTTGCGGGATTCTATTAACGGAAATTTAACGGCGGTGTATCAGCAATTGATGACGTAACTTTCCGGTGAAGAAAGCGAGAAGGGGGGGATTTTAATTTGTCTTTTTTCATTACCTGGTTTTTTCAGGAATAGCCTGCTTAACAATATAAGCAAAAAAGCCACGAAGTCATTAGCTTCTTCTCTCTGTCACTGTTATTATGTTATTTCTTTTTTTTTTTTTTTTCCTATCTCTCTTTTTTGTGTCTACGTTTCTCTTTGTTGCGTGTCTAATTATTTTCCAGTTTTCCCTCCAATTCTTCACCAAGGCATGACCACTATGATCTTGCAAGGTAGAATAGGGCCCGGTATATTACGACGTGGCGAGATCAGAGAGGGTTGACTCAAGCTGGTGGTCTAGTTGTTAGAGACGTGAGGTAGAATTGCGAGGTTAAGCGCGTGGGGAGTGGAAGAGACGACAGTATCTTGGGTGGATTTTAGGTGGAGAGAACCTGGTTTTTTGTTCCCTTTTATGAGTCAGGTTGTTCTGGGTTTCAATTGGTAGAAACTAGTTTTTTTTTTTTTCTTATATATACACCTTCCCGCATTTTCTTTTCTCCTCATTTTGGTGGAAGATTTACCCTCCTCCTCATTTCATCCGTTTCCACCGACTAAACATAAAAATAAACACACACACACACACACACACACGTGTGTACTGTGTGAAATGAAAGCGCTCCTCGCTAAACATCCTTTACTGTTATTTCGCCTTAGAAAGGTTTGACCACAACGATTGTACTTGCTGTCTATTCTGCACCGTTACACCATGAATGTACAAGTAAGGGCTTGTTTGGTCATAATAATTTGAAATTAAAAAAATAATAAATATTTTTTATGTTTTTGGATTGTTTTATCACATTGTTATTAAAGATAATTTTTTAAAAAAAAAATATTAATATTTTAAGTATTTCAAAACAAAAAATATTTTAAAAAATAATTGTTATCATATTTTTAAATACCTTCAAAATTTAAACTTAAGAAAACAATTGAGAAAAAAATTTACCAGTTCTCAAAATCTTTTTCAGTTAGAAATGATATATAAACAAAAAAATAATAATTATAAATAAAAAAAATACATAATTTTAACCACGTTTCCAATCATTAAAACATGATTTGCCGTTTGAGAATGCTTTGAACCCAGAATAAAAAAAGAAAAAGAAAACGCAAGAACCAGTCTGAACTTCGGAATTTTATCTTGCTCCCTTTTTAAATAAATAATTCTCTTACAAAGTTGTCTCTTTTCACCGTGAGTTCAAACCTGACGTTTTATTTTGAGAGTTTAAATACATTTTCTGGTGTTAAACAAAATTAGGAACAATTGATAACGACTAGTGCCAAATTGATGCCTCCAATAAGGCCAAACAGCAGCGGGTGTGAAAGGTCTGGAGTGGCCGGCAATATTTTGTGAAGGATTACTTCTATATACTAAAAAAAGCGACAATCATCATGAACAGCTTTTTTTTTTTTTATCTCCATTCAACCTTTTTTTTCCATTTCCTCTCTTTTTGTTTATTTTAATTATATCCTTTTTTTAATTTCATTCTTAATTTTTTTTTAACGATATTGTTTTTAAAATTGGATCTTGTTGAGGTAAACATGGATTGATTTTAAATTTGAGCTAAGGAAAGAATCTTCTCAAAAGTTTTTTCTTTTAATTTTGTTGTTTATTCAACTTTATTCTCAAACTTTTTCTACTAAGCATGTTATTTTTAAAAATTTTGAACCAATTAAATTAATTGGGTCACATTAAAACAACTTCTACAGTTTAATTTTAAATTTGGCTGGGCAAGAAGTTGAGTCAAGAGATTTTTTAAGTTAATTTCATTATTTTTTTCTCAATTTTTTCCTCAGGCTTTTTTGATCGGTCTATCATGCTACCTTTGAAAAAACTAAGTCAATCAGGTCATACCGAGACAATTTTCACATTATTTTATTTTAAAATCTAGCTAAATAAAGAGTTATATAAAAAAATTTAAAGTTGAATAATTAGGTTAGTTTTAATAAAAATATCAAATAATTCTTTATGATCTAAATATTTTTGTTATATTAAAAAAAATTATTCACACCGCAATTAAATAGCACATTCCTATAACTAAATAACCGAGTAGCACAAGTATATTACTAGAATGTATGTGTTTGAGATTGTGGTTCAAAGAATATTTTGAAATGGTTTTTTACTTAAAAATACATAATTTTTTTTCAAATTTTTATTTTATTTTTAACATTAATAAATCAAAATTACTATAAAATACTAAAATAATATCAATTTAATATATTTTAAAACCAGAAACATTTTAAAAACACACATAAAAACAGAAGCAAATGCAGCGGAAAACACCTCCCTTGTGTATCAACGTAACACTACAGGTGCTTTGTTAATTGTTCGTGGTCTAATTCTTGAAATTTGTAATTTGGACAAGTGGATAGTCTCCTTTCATCTCCGGACAAAGTAAAGGCTTTCCATCGCAGCTTTTTCATGTCGAGCCTCGTCAACCCTGTTTGAAAAACAACTCTGTTTCTGAGAACGGCTTCAGCTCTTTCGTATTTTTTATATAACAACTTGAAAAACAAATAAAAAATTAGTTTCCCGGAGGAGAGCAAAGATGACATACCAAATACAGTTCATGACAGATATTCTAGACTGGATGATGGATGCTTGATTAATCATTCTAGCAGCGTATGATGTAACTACAAATTATTGTAATAGAATCTTTCCGGTATACTTGGTTGGCCAACAAACAGCAGGGATGCTTGTTTATTAGGTTGAAACCGTATTTTGTGATTTATTTTATAAAATTAATTAACTCTTTTATGTTTTTAAATTATTTTAATAATTTTAAATATATTAATATTAATATTATTTTTATATATTTCCAAATAAAACATACTCTTTAAAAAAAACATTGTGAAGCTCATGGAATCACAGGCACTTGACGAGTGAGCATTCGTATTATCGAATAGTAATGCGTATGATATAAAATAGAAACGTACCCCAGTGATCGGTTGGGAAATCAAATATTGCGTCTGCTTGCAGTTTTATGCCGAATGTCATCGTCTTGAAGTCAACTTTATTCCAATTTCTAGCTACAGCTTCCGCACGAGGGAGGCACTGGACAGTGGACACTCGTATTCACCATGCAGCACACATGCGATCCAGCTGCAACGCGTTTGCGTCCACACTATCCACGTTGGCACCAGGAAAATTCAGATTAGAATTTCACACCCAAGACATGAAACCTTTTACCTTGGGGGAAATCGGCACTCCGCAAATTAACTCCTCTTGCGCTAAATTTGAGTATTGGAGCAACACAGGCTCAAAATCAAGAATTGCTACTAGGAAATTGGAAATTTGGGGGGGAAATCTTAATCCTGGATGGAGCATAAGCATTGCAAAAGATCAAAGAATCCAGCAAGAACAAATTGCATCAGTAGCATCAGAATCACAGCAAAGCAGACACCACAGTGCAAAATTGTCACAATTACTTCAACAAATGATTCCTCAAATATTAAACCTCTACAGGCACATGTTCAGTCAGCTGGCAAACATAACTAAAAGCAATCTCAAAACAAAATCTTAACAAAACTTCATTGGAGAATAGATAGATAAGATCCAAGGAAGAAACATCCAGGTTCCCAGTCGTATTACTGTGACAGGTAGCTAACTCACTCAGATCTCACTTCTTCTTTGCAGCATCTCCAGCCTTGGTCTGCACATAGAAGAAACACATTGGGGATCAACAGTTTGTATGTAGTGGCTAAGAAAAATCCAACAATAAGGAATGTTATTGCCAAAGAAAACAGCTACGTTACCTTCTTTACACCTCGAACTTTCTTTGCCCTGTTCTTCCTTTCCTTTAGCTGCTTCCTTGATTTTTCCACCTTGGTGGCGAGTCCATTCTATCATCAAAACAAGCAATTATTCAGTATAAAAACACAAATTAAAACC
>Ga0325410_1005651_pt1 | contig 13794 bp, 4 predicted proteins | sample PopdelMetagenome_16_FD_206182 | JGI IMG/M metagenome (GOLD analysis project Ga0325410, IMG submission 206182) | Populus deltoides microbial communities from Bellville, Georgia, United States - Xylem-PdIQD-R3 | ecosystem: Host-associated > Plants > Phyllosphere > Stem > Wood/Secondary xylem... | reverse complement strand
AAAAATCAAAATAGTAGAGACTCTAAAAACTTTAATAAATATTTTTTTTAATTTTTCTTGTATTATCGGACTTCGCTTTTACTTCACTTCTTTGAAGATTTCTTGTGTATTTAGGATTTTAATAATGATTGTGGATTAAAGTATTTTTTATTTAAAAGTATATTAAAATATTTTTTTATTTTTTAAAATTATTTTTTATATTAACATATTAAAACGATCTGAAAATATAAATTATTTTTTTAAAAGAAATATAATTTTTCTAAATAGACCTTTGAAATCAAGGGCACATTGCTTTAAAAAAAACAGAAAGGCTATTGAGATGCTTTTCCTAGTATTATTAAACTTAGGTTTGATCTTTAAATGTATAATGATATTGATATTATCTTAATGGTGTTTTTTATAGTAAATTTTGTTTGAAAATTTATTAAAATAATATTTTTTTTATTTTTTTAAATTTATTTTTAACATCAGCTCATTAAATCAATATAAAAACACAAAAAATTTAAAGTAAAAAAATATTTTTTCAAGAAGTATTTTTAAAACGTAAAAAAAAGCAGGCACATAGAGAACTTGTTTCAAGAGTTTTTTAAAATATATTTATTTGATAAAATTTAGTTGGTTAAGTTAGGTTTTTAATAATTTGTTTAACTTAATTAAACTTAATTTAAATTTGATAACATCAACTTCAAAAATTATTTTTTTAAAATGTAAAACAAAGTTTTTTGATAAAAATAATTAATATGAATTAATTCAATAATCTATAAATTAACTCAATGGCTACTAATCCACGCGTCTTTTAGATAGTCCTTCGAATCAGTAAGCTTTTCCCATCTCACCATACTAACGGTTGTCCCGTAATTCAATACAACGTTGTCAACATTTACCTATCCGTTGGGTGCCGGAATTTACTAGAAGATCCATCCTTCATATTTGACGGGGAAAAAAATATTTAAAACTGTGATAACTGTTATGTGGTTTTTTATAGTGTTTATGATTGGAAATATATTAAAATTATTTTTTATATTAATATATTTTAAAATTTTAAAAGATATTTTTTAAAAATATATATTTTTAAAATAAAAAATAAACGTCATCTTAATCTTACAGATATCCATGGTGTCCTTCTTGTCGGAGAAAACAAAAAGTTATTGATATTATCAATACACGTGTCTGGGACAGTGGGACGTATCTTACTGGATCTAACAGCTCAGATCCGTTTGACTAATGTTCGAGCATGACACGTGAAGTCACATGTGAGAAGGCTGTTGGGAATCCTACTAAATTCTTTTTATTCAATTTGGATATTGATCAGATACGTTTGTACATCAATTAAAAATTAAATCTTTTAAATATATATCCCGTATAGATAAGATATGTTAAAATTATGAGTTAATTTGTAAACTTGTAAGATTTTATGAGTTAATACATGTACTAAATTGGATTAAAAATTCAAAACCAGTAAAATCAGACTTAACTCGTGTAAAATCGATAAACTCGGTTTGATTTAACAAGTTTACTAAATTTGTGATATGAACCAAGTCGGGTCCAAATTTAGCCTTAAAATGTCTGATGACTAATTTTGCGAGATTGAACATATCTTTCAAACCATATATTAGATAAAGCTGAAATTTTACAAAAAAAAATATTAGATACATAAAAATATATTATGGTAAATTTTTAGGTCAAATAGAGTTAGGGAACATAATATTTTAGAGGGTCAAAGTTAGTAAACTAATATTGTCAAATATATCAAACAAGACCTTTATGTACTATTTAGGGCATATATAGAGTTATCGGTAGACTTTTGCTTCGATTAAAATTGGGATAGAAACTAAACATTTGAAACTTTCTAACTATATATAGTAGGCTCAATAATTCATCTAAACGAGAGAAAATGACATGTTTGAAATCATGACTTAAATCTGCCAAGAACATGCAAAAATTGAAGATTCAGGCTAGATGGAGGAATTTTAACATGAAGATTTTTTATTATTCTATTTTATTTATTTATTTATTTTTAAATAATTATTTTTAATTTGAATTTTTTTCTAGCGCATTAGACATTGTTTAGGGGTTTATTTCATTATTGAATTTATGTTAGTTAATTACTAATTTAAACTCATTAGCTTGCAACCCAAAAGGAGTCTATCAAGACTTTTTGTGACGGGAACAACCTGGTTGTCACTAGGTTTATGTGTACTTCTTACATTTCAGTGATTTTCCTGTATTGAAAAATTTTATACTAGGACTTTTTATTTCTCCATGTCATTAATTTATTGATTCATACTATCTATCTCTCTCATTTTATTTAAATCACTCATTGATTATAATATTGTTGATTCATTTTATCAAATTTTAATGTAATTTAATTTCTTGGCTAGAATTATCAATACATAATTAGTTTTAAAAAATTACTTATGAATTTATGATCCAAGTTTATATTGTATTTTTCGTGTCGTGTCAAAAAAGCGTTTTTGACAACCTTGGATGAAATCCTCATCTATTGTATGGGAATTTTAGGTTTAATGGTTTCTTTTATTTTTATATTTTTTTAAATAGTATTTAGTTATTGTTTTGACAAATAAAATCTGTTGTGACAAAAAATAAGACATGATGAATATTTTTATATTTGTTTAGTTCATGAGACATAAAATAAATAAAATAAAATAAAAAATATTTTGATAGTAATATATATTAACATAAAACTTATAATATTTGAAACAATAACAAAATCATTATTTTTAAGTTTATAATGAACATTATTTTTCTAATTATATAATTGTTATTTTGTTCAATACTTTATAGAAATACCATATTCATTTCTTACTTGGCTTTGAATGAATTTAAATTTATTATTAAAAGCAAATATTTTTTCTTTTATAATAATAATAATAATAATAGATTTTTATCTATACAAATAATTTGTATATACTTGATTTAGAAATGAACATGTTCTATATAAAATAGAAAGAAGAATAAATTATATAATTTATACCCATCATATTTTTAGCATTATAGATTAGGTCATATAAATAAAACAAGAATAACTAAATTATATAAAGAATAATATTTTAATTGTGAAACTTATGAAGCTTGTTTATTGAGTAAGATGAACAAAACATCATTTACTAGAAAGAGTGAAAGATCAAGTTAAAAAAAAATCATTATTTTTATTTAAGTTTATAATGAGCATTATTTTTCTAACTACATAATTGTTATTTTGTTTCAGTACTTATTAGAAACACCGTATTCATTTCTTACTTGGCTTTGAATGAATTTAAATTTATTATTAAAAGCAAATATTGTTTCTTTTATAATAATAATAATAATAATACTAATAATAGATTTGTTATTTATACAAATAATTTGTATACACTTGATTTAGAAATGAACATGTTTTATATAAAATAGAAAGAAGAATAAATTAGATAATTTATACCCATCATATTTTTAGCATTATAGATTAGGTCATATAAATAAAACAAGAATAACTAAATTATATAAAGAATAATATTTTAATTGTGAAACTTATGAAGCTTGTTTATTGAGTAAGATGAACAAAACATCATTTACTAGAAAGAGTGAAAGATCAAGTTAAAAAAAAATCATTATTTTTATTTAAGTTTATAATGAGCATTATTTTTCTAACTACATAATTGTTATTTTGTTTCAGTACTTATTAGAAACACCGTATTCATTTCTTACTTGGCTTTGAATGAATTTAAATTTATTATTAAAAGCAAATATTGTTTCTTTTATAATAATAATAATAATAATACTAATAATAGATTTGTTATTTATACAAATAATTTGTATACACTTGATTTAGAAATGAACATGTTTTATATAAAATAGAAAGAAGAATAAATTAGATAATTTATACCCATCATATTTTTAGCATTATAGATTAGGTCATATAAATAAAACAAGAATCACTAAATTATATAAAGAATGATATTTTAATTGTGAAACTTATGAAGCTTGTTTATTGGGTAAGATGAACTAAACATCATTTATTGGAAAGAGTGAAAAATCAAGTTAATTTTTAGGTCTAATATATACATATGTCTATGGACCAATGATGATCCATATCATAGGTGGATATGCATATTTCATTATATTTATTGATGATCATTCTATGTATGGTTATGTATGTTTGATGAAACAGAAGTCTAAGTCATTTTAAAGAATCAAAGAATTCAAAAATAAAATTGAAAAACAAACTAAAAGAGTATCAATATAATTTGATTAGATCGAGATCATAAATATTTAAGCCAGGAATTTCAAAATTATTTAAAAGATAATAAAATTCTTTCATAGTGGACACCTCTTAGAATATCACAATAAAATAGAGTTTCTAAAAAAATAAATCATAACTTGTTGTATATGGTATGGTCAATGAACGATATGGAAAAAGAAACTTGTATATTAAAAATAAAGATCTATAGAGATAGAATTAGAAGGTTGCTCATATTATATCAGTCCATATATATATATAGATAAGATGCTAAAATCGATTAGCATTGAAGAATTTAAGATAAACTTTTCTATTTTACATAAAATACATTTTTTCAAGGATTTGTGCCTTAGAAACAAATTAAAAGAGATATGATAAAAATAATTTCTAATACTTCTTCTATAAGATTTATCATATATATGATGTTATTTATAATATATGTATATAGATAAGATTCATATTTCATTAAAGCATTTTCCTTAAATATTCTTAGTCAGTGCTCTTTTAAAATGGACATTAATTAGTGTTATTGAGACCAGTACATATTATGTTTTTTTTATGAAAAAAATAATTGTTCTTATAAGCTGGGGCATAAGGGATACTTGAAACTAATATGTAAAAGCTTGTTAAATGGCAAGCACACAAAATCAACTCGCATGAGGATTCTATATGAAGAGATCACATGTGTTTATGAAAAGACTCACATGATAGTTGTATAAGTGATGCTTAGACTTGAGATCACTAATTTATCTTCTATAGAAAATGTTATATTTTGATCCTTACTACATGTTGACTTGATCAAATGTAGCAAATAAGCATATATTTATTATAACCTAAACTATATTAAAATATTTGAGTAATTAATAGTGGATTCATTATCATAGGTAAATTAGAGAAAATATTTTATTTGTCCTCGGATAATATTGATTGTAAAATCCTTGTGCATGATGGAATGAGAGTTGAAAAATATTTCAAATCTTATTAAAAAAATCGATGATTACAATGCTAAGAACAAAAATGATTTGTTAGAACAAACATACTATATGCTCAAATGTCCAAATTAGAATAGTATTGGTGAAGAGATAACAGTTACATTAAAAAACCGGTTATTAAAAGGTTAAGTTAAACCACATATGATTGTCATAATATTTGAGGAATAATGAGATGTTGCTAGACAGTACATTTGATCTTCAAATATATATATATATATATATATATATATATATCAATTTAATTATATATATCAGTTTAATTTGTTGAATTGATAACAAGTTAAATTGTTTAATTTACTTAATCCTATTCTGATTATGATTATTGTTTATATTTGGCCAATATATTATGAACCAAATGAGTCACACACATAAAAAATCATTGGTAAAATATTAAACTGGAACAACTAATCAAGTGGAACTTAATTATAAATAAGTTTTAAAAATTAAGGAATAAAAGGTAATTAATGTAGGAAGTTGCAATCTTGACCTAGAAAAATTAAGTAGGAATTTGATAGCATAAGTTTCTAATAACTATAATGAAATAATATATGTCATGTTTTTTAAGGGGCAAAGTAATACTTTACTATTAATATGGTTATAAGGTTTTTTCAATAAATAAAATGATATGTTTCATATTTCTCTAATCAGAAGAATAGAGAGATGCACTTTATGCATTAAATACATCTATACAAATAGTCATAATAGAGAAAATAAAGAGCTAACACTTAAGGCTAACAATCCCTCTCTTCTAAAATTTCTGATTTGGTGATTCATATGAATTACTATTCGAGACCAAACAATTGAATGACTTATAGTTTCTTACAACATATCGTTGAAAAATTAAGCAAACCCTAAAAAAAAGAATTGATCTTAATGTAATCTTTATATAAATTCTAAACAACCCAAAAATATCTAATAGGATTATTGAGTCAAATAAAAAATTTAAATGTATTATTTATGTGTTTTAAAAACCCAACAATGAATAAATATGACTGCCGAAAGGATAGAGGCGAATGAAGAAGTAAAACTTATACTAGAAATTAGATTGTCCAGTTCTTATAAGTTAAACACAATTTATAAAAGGACTAGGATTTTATGTTTACATAAAACTATCTTTGTAGCTATATAAATAGATCATCCAGTAGTTTGAAATGGTGGTTAACCTTATATATATATAATTTATTTTGTAATTCATTCATAGTTTTATGCTACTTATTTCTTTTTTTCTTATCATAGTTTATTTATTTGTAGATATTATATATGATTTTTTTTCCTTTAACACTTTATCCAAATCAAAACCCGAACCTTAACCCAAAAGAAAAAAAAGAGTAGTTATGATTAGAAAAAACAAAAGAAGAAGTTGTGAGGTGAAGAATAACATTAAAATTAAAAACAATAAAGATAATCAAACCAATAGAAAGAATTAAATTTCAAATTGATTAGAAAAAAAAAAATCAAAGTCCTTTACTCGTCAAAAGCAAATTAGGGTTATATTATTTTTCAGAGTTTAAAATAAGAAAAACCAAACATGATGTGGAAAATCAATTAAACCTTAATTTATGCTTACTGATTTTAACTCCTAACAAATCGAATATTACAAGCATACCCATTAATGAAGCTATTAAAGGAGAGTGTAGGCAAAGTATATATATTTTTATTTTTTTTATTTTTTGGATTCTAGAAAACTCTATTCTCGAAAAGCGTATTTTATGGGCTCAGGTGAGCGAGTAAAACCCCGGCTATTCTAGACTCGTATAAGAGATGCACGTTCTGACTCGAATTCAAGATCTGTTGTGCAGATCTCAAGTCTTTTATCATCACGTCACGCCACTTGGGAACTATATATATATATCCTTTACCTTTAATATTAGATATATGATAGTATACTTTTATTTATGTATCTTATAAAACATTTTTTTAATAATAAATGCACATGAAATGTTATACGAAAAACCTAATCAGTAAATAAAAAGGTTAGAAGGTTAGACACGAAAAAAACAAGAGGGATTGGAACAAATAGTGGGCAAAACCCATTGTAGATTTGTTTCCTAGTTTCGAAGAACAGACCTCGTGCCTCGCTAATTTGAAAAATCATGGGCTCACACCGACACGGGTGATATCTCTAATAGATATCTTTTATTACTACGGCCAAGTGGGCCCAACGCTAAAGTCAGATTTTAGACTGCTGGAGCTGCTAGCAATAAGTGATGTTTAAGAGTTATGCTGAGCTGTCTGTATTTTAAAAATATTTTTGAAAAAAGTGTAATTATTTTTAATATTTTTAAATTATTTTAACGTTTTTAAATACTTTTAAAAATAATTAGCACGATACCATACAAGTTACGAATCAATAAATGCATCAATTTCCAATGCTCAGCTCTATTTATACACACAGTACTGTCGCTTCTCCTTGAATGTGGCCAAGTAGTTAGATCTTTCACTTCTTGGTTGCTGCTTCACCTCTGGTCCTGACAATGGCTTTCAAAGCTGTGTGTCTTATGGTGGTTGCTTTTGTTTTAGTTACTGCAAAGGTATGACCTTCACTTCCCTCCTCTGTGTCGGTCTCTCACTCACTCGTACAGCTAGTTGCCTTTACTGGACTAGGTTACTAAAATTTCAGTTCTTTGATTGATGTTGTAGGCTTCATACATGAATGAAGACTTCAAGGAGAAGGTAATTAATTTTCAAAAAAATGCTTTTTTCCCCTTAAATCCAAATATTGTTTGATGCGTAGACTTGTCACCAATTCCTTTTTTAAAGAATCTTGCTCCTTTTTAGCAGAAGAAACAAAAATAATCAATTCATTTGTTAAGGGGAAAAAAAAAACTAGGCCTCGCACAATCCCCGATTTAGTTGTACGGAGAAAACGTTATTTAATTTTGAATCTGGTGAAGCAGGCTGTTTTTTCCAAATCTGTGGTGCCTGCATCAACTCCTGCTCCTCCAGAGGTCAAGTCACCGACCCCCGCCCCACCAGTGGTCACTCCTTCCACACCATTGTACAAGCCACCAACTCCCGCGCCACCAGTTAAGACACCACCTCCAGCACCGCCAGTCAACCCCCCCACACCCGTGAAGCCACCCACTACTCCCGCCCCACCGGTCTACAAGCCACCATCTCCAGCACCGCCAGTCAACCCCCCCACACCTGTGCCTCCTGTGAAGCCACCCACTACTCCTGCCCCACCGGTCTACAAGCCACCATCTCCAGCACCCACACCTGTGCCTCCCGTGAAGCCACCCACTACTGGACCAATGGCCCCGCCAGTTAGGACAAGATCGGGTAACATATCTATCACTTACAGAAGTTAACATGAACTTAACATGGCCCTCTTTCCTTGTTTTAGCTATGCGGATAAGATCATAGATTAATACGTTTGGTGGCTATATGGGCAGATTGCACCCCTCTCTGTGGGCAGAGGTGTAAGTTACATTCAAGGAAAAGACTCTGTGTTAGAGCTTGCATGACTTGCTGTGACAGATGCAAATGCGTGCCGCCGGGGACTTACGGTAACAGGGAGAAATGTGGCAAGTGCTATACTGACATGACCACCCGCCGCAACAAGCCCAAGTGCCCTTGAATTTTTTTTAAATTCTCGACTGTGATATATGTTATTGCTACTATGTTGTACTATATAGTTTAAGAATAAACTTCTCTCATATTTTAATTACTAGCGAGCAGCTGTAACTCGGCAATCAGTGCCATGCAAACCCTCAACCGGTCTACGGTGTCTATTGCTTTCACTTGTACTGATTGCGTATATTAATATAATGTTATTTCGGTTGTTGCCGATAATATAGATGAAACCCCCCCTCTCTCATCTTGTAATCTTTAGTTTTTTTATTTATTTATATATTATTATTTATTAATATATATATTAGTTTATTTATTTATTTATATATTTTTTTTATTTACATGTATCTTGATTTATCTTAAAAGTTTTAAATTTAATAATTATATAAATTTTTAGTGATTGTAAGATAGTAACTTCTAATAAATAAATTTAAAATCTAACCAATTAAATAATAAATTTTAGAATTTGTTTTATTTTTTATAAGGCCATAGATATTGAAGAATAGAGAATAGGTTTTTTTAAGTATTTTTTATTTTAAAATAATATTTTTAATTTTTAAAAATTATTTTTAATATTAATATATTAAAATAATGTGAAAAAAAGTTAGATGAAAAGAATTTTAATTTTTTTAAAATATTTAAAATTAAAAAATAAACTGGGTCTTCATCGATTGGTAGATAGGGTACACTTGCCTAAGAACTCGTGCTGCATTGGAAAATTGAATTTGGAGCCCCTCGTGTTGCCTAAAAACTCGTGCTGCCTTGGAAAATTGCATATGGAGCCCCCTTGAATTAATTTGGTTAAATATCGCTGGTATGAGCAACCTTATCAATTCGTGCAAGTTACGTTTACAAAAAAAAATCAATTTTTTTTTATTATTAAAATTTAATATATTTTAGATTGTTTGGTAATATTAAAAATAATTTTTAAAAAATAAAAAAAATCATTAACACATATTTCAACACGAAAAATTTATTTAAAAAACAACTATAACTACATTGCTAAATCCTATTTAGAGTGTGTTTGGTATTGCGGTAGCTGTTGTGGTTATGGTTTGAAAAAAGTTGTTTTATAAAAAGTACTTTTAGTTGAGGTTGGTTTGAAAAAATAGGTGTTTGGTTAAAACTATGGTTGAAATTGAGGTTGAAGAAAAAGTAGTTTAATGTGTTTGGTTAAGAATGCTTTTGAAATTGAAGTTATAAAATAATTTTAATATATATATATATTGATGGTTTTAAATTTAAATAGAGTAGAATTAACTTCTCTTATTACATCATGAAATAAATAATGCTTGATATAAAATATTTTTTATTATTCCATTAAACTATTTATAATTCCATTACATACAAAATTCAGCAGATAAAAACTACAGTTTTCATAATTTTATGAGCGTGTAATAAAATCAAATAAAATATTATCAGGTATAAAATTGATATTACAGTGCGAGTAAATTTAATTTACTCTATACTAGTTTTTCATGAAAAAAAATATTGTTCACATCATAATGCGAGTGAATTTAATTCACTCTAAACTAGTTTTTTTAAAAAAAATTGTTAAAAAAATTAACAAACTGCAAAAAAAAAAAACGTGAACAATGCAAAGTGAATTGCACTGTTCACGTGAACAGTACAATTCTGTGTTTTACATGTTGAAACTCGTAAAAAAGCAGTAAAATACTGCTTTTAAAAACTCATGGTCCTGCCGCATATAAATGACGGGACCCATGTGTTTTGAAACATTTAGTAAAGTAACCAAATGGCCATTTCATACGTTTTTGAAAAAACACGAACGCTAACGCGTTGCCAAACAATTCTTATATTCAATGTAACTAGAAGGAAACTTTTAGAGCACAAAGACCTGAGAATAGTAATTAAGTAATTTTAATAAACTGAAGATTCTAATCTTTCTTCTTTTTTTTCACTTCACCTATATTCTTCAGTTAGCAATACTTCATAATTGAGGAAAAGAAACCCATCTTCAGAAACAAATCTTCAATTATACCAAGAAAAAAATAATACAAAGACAGACAAAGTTAAAAAAAAGAAAAAAAAAAAGAGAGGGTGTTTAGAGACAGAGAAAAAGAGAGCGGAAGTTGTGGAACCAACCGCTAGTGCTAGGATTGAGATTTGAGAAAGGGCAGAGAAAAAAAAAAGTAACAGGAGTCAATTAATTTTTTTACTTTGTTTCAAACTTGTAGAATCAGTTAGAATTTATTCATTTTATCAAGTTTGAACGATTTTATCAAATTTAACTTGATTTTATTAATTTAACTTTACATATTAATACAATTTTAACTCGTGATTTTGACCAAATTAGTAAGAGGAGATATTGACTAGGATTTACTTTCCAATTTAAGATAACTAGTATTTTTAAACCTGGTGGGTGATTAATCTGACTTAAGGTCCGGGTCACGAGTTTTGACCAGGTCAATTTTAATATTTTTTATAAATCAAAACGATGTTGTTTTGGTTAAAAAAATAAATAATTAACAAATTACAACTGATTTTTTAATCAAATCTTGTCAAGTCAACCCTTTAGATTAATTGGGTTTTAATTTTCTTTATTTTTTCATAAACCTGGCCCAATTTTAATCCTAAATTATCCAGTTTTCAAATTGACTTGTAGAGCCGAGTTTTAAAAGTATAACTATACACACACGAGTGTGAACACAATCATGATATACCTACAGCCAGGACATACAGTGATGGACCATCGGCTGGTGAATGGACCCTCAAGGATTAGACTAGGTGACAGTTAGCCTTGACCCTGGGGTCGGGATCAGTTTTGCAACTGAAAACCAGTCCAGGGATCAGCAACGAGCTTTGCATGCTGAACATAACAAACCCGAAAATCAATTTTGTTTTTAGAAAATTATTTTTTTAATTTTTTTATGTTTGTTTGTCATTAGAAAAATTAGTTAATGGAAAACATTTTTCAGTCAACAGAAAACACTTTCCAGTCAAAGAAAAATTTAACTTGGTTTCCAGAAAAGTGTTTTCCTTTTATTTTGGACGGAAAACACTTTCCGGAAGTTGTGAAAAATTTAGAAATATCATATTATTTACTGATTATATCAAATTTAGTCCTCAAACTTTTGATTGCTATATATATTTTGTTTTTCAATTTCATTCCTTATAATTTTATTTTTATATTAATTTTGGTCATCATTTTTATAATTGTTATTTGCTTTTTTCTTATTATTTTTTAATTAAAATTTTGTATCTATCAAATTTGGTCATCATTCTTTTGATTGTTACTTATTTTATTTTAAATAATTTATGAAATATTAATTATTATTATTTTAATTTCTTCATCTTTCAATATTTTTATATTTTAGATTTCATCTCTATTATTTTGATTATTATTTATTTTATTTGAGATAATTTATGAAATTATATTTTTTTTCAATTTTATTTTTATTCAAATTTTTAATTTGTAAGATTTGTTCCTCATTATTTTAATAAACTTGAAAAAAATAAAACATTAATAAGTTATTTTCCAACTCATTTTCCATATTATAACCAAATACTGAAAAGTGTTTTCCAACTTATTTTTCATTACACTACCAAACATCAAAAAATAATTCATTTTCCCGGAATTCACTTTCCAAAAGAAAACTACTTTCCAGTAAACAAACGGGGGCTAAGTGGTTCTACTTCTAGCCTGTTTAAAAATGTGATTTTAGTTGTTTTTATTTAATAATATATTTTTATTTTTTTTAATTATTTTTGACATCAGCGCATTAAAATAGTCTGAAAACACCAAAAAATATTAATTTGAAGTAAAGAAAAATATAAAAAAATTAAAATTTTTTCAAAAATACTTTTGAAATATAAAAACAAATAGGGCTCGTGCAACCCCAACTGCAGCTTATTATGGTGTTTTAAATGGTGGGACTTAAGTATTTTTATCGTGATTCAAGGATTTTTTTTTAAATCAGAAACTAAAAATTAATAAAAATAAATTTTAATATTAAAATCGAATTGAAAAATATTTAGATATTATAATTATATAATATGTGTTATTTTTAAAGTTTAAAGATCAAAATGTATATTTTCTAAAAAAATTTGGCATGTCATCCTTATTTGATGTATTTTTAATTTCTATTCTTATTCTTGGCCAAAAAATTCAAATTAATTGATTTTTAATTAGAATTAAATTATTTATAATAAAATTTTAAGGATTATTAAAAAGTACACAATATCATCTTTTGTGTATGTACGTATGAAAAATATAGAGACAAGATAGCCTTGATGATGTTGGTAAGAGAACGTCTTAATAATAATAATAATAACAACGATTATATTAACAAGACACTAAATGATACTATATTATTGTGAACATACCTATAAAATATTATTAGCTATAATAATATTTTGTATTTTTTTATTTATTTTTTCAATACTTTTTTTTCCAAACAATAATTCTAACTCGACTTAGTCTTATCCTAAAATTTAAGCTAGACTCTCATTCTCTATACTCATACTCATGGTCCATATAATTGATAATAAGATAAAAATAATATTGAATAATAAGATGAAAATAATCTCTAATGATTCAACAGTACCCAGCCTACTACGAGTGTGTTTGACAGTGTAATTGCGGTTACTTTTCAAACAGTTTTTCGTACCAAAATACATGCCAATGATATTTTTTTATTTTTTAAAAATCATTTTCGACATTAGCAAATCAAAATAATTTGAAAGCACTAAAAATATATTAATTTGAAGTTAATAAAAAATAATTTTTTTAAATTTTATCAAAAATACTTTTAAAATACAGAAATAAATAGGCCTTACTCCTTTTATTTTGTATCTAATTTTTATTGAAAGTTTAATGGACCCCACTATCACATAATTTTTCGACGAACGACATGGCACTCATGTAACGGAACGACAAGTTGGCCAAAAGGATTCAAAATTAAGCTGCAGCCAGCAGGTCGCCAGAGTCTAAAAAGTCCGTACTCTAAACCCAAAGATCCAGTGAAGGGA
>Ga0325410_1005649_pt1 | contig 13800 bp, 6 predicted proteins | sample PopdelMetagenome_16_FD_206182 | JGI IMG/M metagenome (GOLD analysis project Ga0325410, IMG submission 206182) | Populus deltoides microbial communities from Bellville, Georgia, United States - Xylem-PdIQD-R3 | ecosystem: Host-associated > Plants > Phyllosphere > Stem > Wood/Secondary xylem... | reverse complement strand
CCTTATCGTTTAAATTGCTAGGAAATCACACCCTTTTTCATCCTTTTCCTATGCATGTGAATTGAAATTATATCTCACGGGAAGTACTCTAGGAACCAAAAAAAATCAGAAAATTAAACTCGTCAATCGGTTTCGTTAGTTAATAGTAAACTATGAACATTTTGAAAACTACAGGGATAACATCTATGTTTTTTAAACTAGAGGTATAAAATTGAAACATCTATGAATCTACAGAGATAAAAACATAGTTTACCTGAAAAGAGTGGAAACATTAGAAATACACTGAAGTCGAAGGACTTTATTCCAAACTAAAATTATCCAATCTCTCACTCCTATCATTCCGTCCTGTCCAAACTCCATATAAAAACACTTGCCGAATCCAAACGACTCCGAATCCTCCCGTCTCTTCCTGCTCCACCGTCCCGTTCCAACCCCGATTAGCCGACAAAAGTCACAGAACCACAGTCTCCGATTAAAAAAATAAATATTATTCTATCTCTTAAAAAATTATAAATAAATAAATAAATAAATAAAACACTCTCAAAAGACTAAAAAAACTCTACTCTAAAAAGCTATTCTCCACTCCTCTCACTCACTAACGCCACTCCTCCTCCTCCTCCTCCTCCTCCTCTCTCTAACTTTGCCTACTCTCAGTAGGGTTTCACTTTCTATAATGTAGAAAAAGTGAAACCCTAATTCATTCTTTCTATCACAAGATCTAAAAAAAGTCACTATAAATGGGGAATTGTTGCAGATCTCCGGCCGCCGTAGCTAGAGAAGATGTGAAATCGAGCTTCTCCGGTCACGATCACGGAAAGAAAGACAACACAGCTAAAAAAACACCGCAAATAATCACAGTCCTCACTGGCTTCCCCAAGGAGAACATCGAAGAGCGCTATTTAGTAGATCGTGAGCTAGGTCGGGGAGAATTTGGCGTAACGTATCTGTGTATAGAGCGAGACTCGAGAGAGTTACTTGCCTGTAAGAGTATTTCGAAGAGGAAGTTGAGGACTGCTGTGGATATTGAAGATGTCAGACGAGAAGTAGCGATAATGAAGCATTTGCCGAAGAGTTCGAGTATTGTGAGCTTGAAAGAAGCTTGTGAGGATGATAATGCGGTGCATTTGGTTATGGAGTTGTGTGAAGGAGGGGAATTGTTTGATAGAATTGTTGCTAGAGGTCATTATACTGAAAGAGCCGCCGCCGCAGTGACTAGAACGATTGTGGAGGTTGTGCAGTTGTGTCATAAGCATGGTGTGATTCATAGGGATTTGAAGCCGGAGAATTTTTTGTTCGCGAGTAAGAAAGAGAATTCGCCTTTGAAAGCTATTGATTTTGGCTTGTCTATTTTCTTTAAGCCAGGTGAGAAATAACTTTATTATTAACTGATGATGGGAAAATGGAATGATAAGGGTTTATCTTAGATAGATAAGTGATTTTTTTTTCCCTTTCCTTTTCTTGCGTGCGTGTGTGTAAGTAATGCATTGATGTAAGTATGTGGTTTGGTGCTACTTGCCAGGGTAATGTAGTATTAGTGAAAATGCTGGAATCTCTAGTTACTAGAGTGATAAGACTATTGGAGTATCATGCTTTGAAATGTTAGGAAATTCCTTTTAATATTCTGTTTAATAGTCTACATTTAGCATCTTAAGTTCTATGTGCGTAATTTTTTTATGATGCCCTTTCTGAAGAACCTTTGTGGTTGCTCTAATAAGAGGATTGGGATGCTATCTTGTTCGAGCACAGTTTTATTTTAGAGTTCATGTGTAGGATGCTTACCATGTTTAGTCACGGTTAGGTTTTAGATATGAACTTGATGTTTTCTTCCTCATAATTGTCATAGATATTTTAGGTGCTTCTGGGAAGACAACTTCTATTTCAAAAAATTGTCACATGCTGGCCATATGGTGAAAATCATTGAAATTTTTATTGTTTTTGATTATTTTTATATCTAGTTACTATATTATGCTAATGTTCACTACTGCCTAATTTTTAATAGGTGAGAGGTTCTCTGAAATTGTTGGAAGTCCTTATTACATGGCTCCAGAGGTGCTCAAGCGGAACTATGGACCGGAAATTGATATATGGAGTGCAGGGGTCATTCTCTATATCTTGTTGTGCGGTGTTCCGCCATTTTGGGCTGGTAATTATACTTTGGTTCCCACCTCTCTCTTGCATTTAGTATGTTTGCTTGTGTGTGTTTGTGTGTTGTGGTGAGGGAGACTGCAGCATGAGTGCTTGCACCATATTCTAAGAATCTCCTTTCCATCATTGTATGATGGCTTCAGTGTATGTGCACAGCTATTCTTTCTTCATTTTGTTCTGTACTCCTGCTTTTTCTTTATTTTTTTTGAGCTTTTCTTGAAAGGAGGGTTATTATTATTATTATTATTATTATTATTATTATTATTATTATTATTATTATTATTTTTTATGAATACAGAGTCCGAGCAAGGAGTTGCTCAGGCCATTCTTCGTGGGATTATAGATTTCAAACGGGATCCATGGCCAAATATTTCGGAAAATGCTAAGAGTTTAGTGAGGCAAATGCTGGAGCCAGACCCAAAGCTTCGATTAACTGCAAAACAAGTGTTAGGTATATTATATACATGATTTTATTTGCACAGAACCTCATCATATGAGCATGTTTTTTAGTTTTACCATCTGGGAACACTGTTTCTTTGTTCTTTTGGGTTGGTGTGTGTGGGAGCATGGGGCTGCAAATTCCATCTGATTTTGGTATGATTTTACTGTTTTGGTAGATTGTTTCTTTAATTGAGATTCTACCTGGTTGTTAAGATGCATTACATCACTGAACACTCCTAGAATAGTGGAGTTAAAGATAAGAGGCAAAAGAACGTAAGGTATTAAAGAATTACAGTTCTGACCCTGTCTACAGCCCCCCACAATTTATTAGATATCTTAGTTTGTTGGCAAAAATTCTGAAATTTGCAGTTCTGACCTGTTTAGGAAACTATCTTAACTCACAATTTATCTTGTTATGTGGACAAAAATGTGGGACTTGATAAATGAATCTGTAACAAGTGCAATGTTGCTTTACAGATGTGATAATGCATCATAGTTTGAAGAACTACTACAATATGCAAGATATAACTGGGAATGCTACAGTTTCATCTAGCTTACCAGCCATAAAAAATCTTGCTTGATAACTTCATCATTATCTCTCTTGCTGTATACATGGTACATTATTGCTGCTTTTAAGCCTAAAAGTTTTAGCATCTCCCTAGTTAATATTTTGCTTCAGCAAGCTGTTCATTCTGTCCAGGAAAAAGCTATGATTATCCAGTTTATCTAATGGCATTCTTCATGTATCATGATTTCAATACTTGTCACATTTGAACAAGCATGATTAATATTTATTATCTCACCTAATGTTTATGTTTCTACTTATAGAGCATCCTTGGCTCCTAAATGCTAAGAAAGCTCCAAATGTTCCTCTTGGAGATGTTGTCAAGTCAAGACTTAAGCAGTTTTCAATGATGAACAGATTCAAAAGAAAAGCTCTCAGGGTTAGATTTTTATTCCTTTATAATTTTCTTATTGTTCATCTGATATTATTTTCTCCCATCCAGAAATAAATGGTTTGGTACTTTTAACTAGGTTATTGCTGATTTCTTATCCATTGAAGAAGTTGAAGATATCAAAGAAATGTTCAAGAAGATGGACACCGATAATGATGGTATTGTTTCAATTGAAGAATTGAAAACTGGACTTCGAAGTTTTGGTTCCCAGCTTGGGGAGTCTGAAGTTCAAATGCTTATTGAAGCTGTGAGTACACTTTATGCATCTCAGTTTCAAGTTTCATCAAACAGTATCTGTACTTGGCTAAAATAATCAAACAGTATCTATAGTATACCTGCTATATGTTTTCCCCTTCAACAACAGTACTGGTAGTGTGATTGCAATGGATACATCTCAGAGTTCTCTTTTCTCTTATCCGCAATGATTTTCGTATCAAGTGAGGGATGCACCTTCGACATTGGAGAAAGTATTATGCAAGTGTAGGTACGAGGCTTTGGCATTTACACATCATGAGAATACATCAAGCATAGTTATCTGACCAGTTACTTAATTTGCCACACTTTAGCATAATCAGTTGTTCTGGAAGCAATTTTAGTTCTAATCTTTTGTTTAGGTGGTCTATCCCTGAACTTTCCAGTTGTCTTTCCCGAAACAAATAATTTTCATCTTTGAGGAAATCTGAAAGTAGGATTATAGATTATATTTCTACAGTGATAACATGGACAAAATGTTATTTAAATTTATAAACTGGATTCCAGCTTGATTTGGAAGATGAAGGTTTAGGTTCTAGCATGAAGGTTGACGGCTCCCAAAAAGGAAAAAAAACAAGGGAAGCTGGTGGCTACTAGACCAAAATTACATTTGTATAAGAGATTGACTTTAAGCTTCTGAATAGAATGCTCACTCTTGGAACTTAAGGGTGTAAAAATTATGGTGTTGAACATTTCATTGCTGCTAGAAAATAGCTGGCTTAACTACAGGGATAGCCCACAGTTTAGAGCAGATTTCATCTCCACCTCGCTCTAAAACTTAACCTCTTATTCTCTCATGTTTTTTGATGCGTGACCTTTTTCAATCCTCTGCTATAAGTGCCCATGGAAATTATACTAATTTCTTTTCCTTTTTTCTCCATAAAACAAGCCAATCTTTGAAAATTTATCCGAGAAAAGCTAGGGAAAAATCTGAATTCTTTGCTGTTATCCCTCTTTAAACTGTGTGTACGCGCAACATCTGAGTCTTATCAAGCTAGAATTAGATACAGCCATCCTTTATCCTTTGATTCCACTAACATGCTCTCTTCCACGGTTTCATAACACTGAATATTTGATCTCAACCTATGTTTACATCCTCTCAATAATTCCACATTTGAACTCATTTCTTCTTCACTCCCTTGGTTTTTCTTAACCCCATCTCCATCATCCCTTTCCCTATGTGATGTACTATTTCAAAGTCAGTTATGGTAGCTGGCTTCAGTTTCTTATTTATCTTTTCATCAGACCGTGTTGTGGGGAATGGGTTTGAAGAGATTCTTGGGCTGGATTGGATCTGTAGGAGTTGAGAGATTGGTGAAAGTGACTGGAGCCTTGTTCTATCTTGATTTCAGACTTCTGATGGGGTTTGCCGGGGATAAAGGTGGACTATCAATTACCTTTACAAGTAGGTATATATATGTTCTGGAGGGGTTGGGAAGGCAGTTTATGGATTTTTTTTTTCTCATTTTTTCTTTTTAGCATTTCATTTGGAAAGTTGATGTATTCCATGTGAAGAAAAAGAAGACAAAAGAAAATTAACAAGCCACCATCTCATGCTTTCTGTTAGTCAAATATGAGAAAGAACTAACAAGGGAGACATCAAAACAGATGGGAAAGCTTCTGAGGTTTTATAACCACATTTTAAAGGTGAAGGTTGAAATTGAAGTCTACCTGGTTAATGAAGAATTTGAGTTTACATGTGATTTGATGAAGAATTCAGGAGTTTTCACATGCTGCAAGTACATGCATGAATTTGTTTGTTCCTTCTTCAAAGTGTTCAATCTTTATCATTTAGGCAATTGTCAGAACAAAGTAACATTGAAAATGGTTGGGAGGATAGAAAATAGTGTAAGAATTGGGTAGATGAAGAAGAGAAAGGATGAAAGCAGTTTCTCTTTCTCGGTTCGTACTTTGTTTGGTGGACAAGATAAAAAAAATTTAGATGACAGGTACCATAGAACAATGCTCATCTAATTCTTGTTTTTCTCCCTATCCTTCGAATTTGGATGAGTTGAATTATGTTGGAATCAATGTGAGGATTGGATTCATGTATTCTTTACTCGTTATGGATCCACCTATAAATGCGCTGAGCATTGCTTCTGTCTCTAGCCTATTCTTTCTTACTTGTCCGTCCATCCTCATTCCTTTTGTTAAGCAAACATAATGTTAAGGAATGTTTTATATCCAGTTGGTTCTGAATGGATTACTTGTTTGCCAACAGGTAGATGCTAATGGGAAGGGTAAACTAGACTATGAGGAGTTTGTCGCTGTTTCCCTTCCTCTCCAAAGGATGGACAATGATGAGCATCTTCGCAAGGCATTCTCCTACTTCGACAAGGATGGCAATGGTTACATTGAGCTAGATGAGCTCCGGGATGCCCTGATGGAGGATGGAGCGGATGATTGTACAGATGTGGCAAATGACATCTTCCAAGAAGTAGACACTGACAAGGTGAATTGGCAATACTAAATTTAACATCATATGCTAATCTTGGCTCAGGAGATTTCAGTCTGACATCAATGTCCTATGAATGCAGGATGGAAGAATCAGCTATGACGAATTCTTTGCTATGATGAAAACTGGAACAGATTGGAGGAAAGCTTCCCGTCATTACTCTAGAGGGAGATTCAACAGTCTAAGCATGAAGCTCATGAAGGATGGTTCACTAAACCTGGGGAGTGAGTAAACATATCCACAGGGCCTATGTTTAATTTATCCTTGCAAAGAAAGTACTGGGTCATCACCATACATCTTAGATTTGCCTTCTTTTATGTGGGGCCCTTTTGCTTGTGGGCATACAAGGATCATGGAGGCTGAGGGCATCTTATCTGTCTTCAAAATGTTAGTTGTGTAAAAATGATGACTGGTTCCACGGTACAGGATGTATGATTCTTTCCCCTTTCTTCTCACCACTTTTAACCTTCGGTAATTGTTTCTTGTAGACAATTCGAACATTGGTGGGGTGAACTCTGTAGGGCTGTAGTATATTCTAAAAGGAAATGCGTTGTGCTCTGGGGCTCCCAACTTTTGACACCATTTTCTTTTGCTCAAAAAACACGAGTAATTAGTGAAGTTATCTGCGAAAACTACATGTAATGCTATGAGTAGGAATAAACTTTTAGATGGGTGCATATATTTTTATTAAATTTTGTTCTCCAAAGTTATACATTAGAGCATGCCTAGCCAGCAATTGCCAGTTAGTAAAAATTTGTAGTAGCTATATTTGAAGATGCAACTTCGTCCGTGTGCTTCATTCTCAACTTCATGGGTGCATGCTACGGTTCTGAATGATCTGAGAGAAGAAACGAACGATACGGTCACGGTAGCCTATGTTCATCTTATAACCAAATCAGTCCAAACAATAGCCAGCCCCAGAGCACAACCATTAAGGGTCTCAATTCCCATGGCATATTACCCAAAAAAAAAAAAAAAAAAGGACGAGAGGGCAAAAGAACGACTAAGTTTCAAATTCAAAAAGAAGATTTGAAAAAAAATAGTAAGAGTTAGTTAAACCATATTTTAAAATTAATTACCATGTGCAAAAGGAAAGAAAGTGAAATATTCAACAGAACAAAATAGACCTTTGGAATGTAAGAAACTGTTTTAGCAAGCCCACTTTGCTGCTTGTATTATATTAAAATGGTTCTCGTGAGTCATGAGTATTGACACACCGCGCTTCCCATGCCCAATATGACATGACATGTTAAACACATCTGGTGTTCTTACTTTTATTTCAAGGCACAGGGTTAAAAATCGATGTCCTGGGTAGTTGAAAAAATAAATAATTATCAACATGCAATTTCATGATGATTATGATGATATAAAATTAAATAAAAAAAAAACTATAGACCAGTCTACATGTACAACCCAAATAGATTGCTCTCCAGCTTGATTTGGCCCTTATTCAAACCGATGCACAATCTGGTTGGGCCAACCAACTGGTCTATACTCCAGCTTAAGGGATTGTTCTCCAGTCCAAGCACTCGTTGCAAAACTAGGTTTTTCTCTTGGTATTGAGTCCTCCAATTTAAATTTTCAAAATTTCATCGGCTAGTACACATCATGAGTTATAACTTTTAAGAAAATCAGTATGACATCATATTCTTCTATGCTTACCCATAAATTATCAGTACAATATTTATTTTTTTCACCAATAATTATCTCTCAACAACATGTCTTTTTAGAGAGAGCGTAGCTTTCTCACAAATGACTATCTCCCACTAACTTAACTCTTTAGAGGACATCAACATTTATCTTCAATCACCCGCAAGTGCCAACCATTCCCACCAATAGAACGAGACATAACAACTAACATCTTTTTTTTTTTTCCACGTTACCTATAAGGAAAAGTAATTGTTCTCCATCATTACACCACGAGGTAAGCTCACATTACTTAAGCATAACAATATCTCGATTCACAAGAAAAACAAACAAGTTAATTTAAAAACATCACACAAAACACAAGTTCATACAAGAACATGCTTTTCGCTCTCTTTCTCTTTATTGTATATTATTTCCATCACAAACTTTACTAAATGATGTTAGTGAAAGTGCTAAATGATGTTGTTATATATATATATATATAATAACAGCTTCAAACTTTTTCACTTTCTTAACAAGTGAGTGCATATAAGAGTTAACTAATTCCTTAAAGAAAAAATAGAATGACATACATATAAGTAAGCATGAGAACACTCATACTCCAACTCTATTAAGGATCTATTCCTATTAGGAAGAGTATTTCAAAACTAGACATTCTAGACATGAACTCTAATATAAAAAAATACAACTTCATTAAGTTCTATCCATAAGAATGGATATTGTCATCGATCTCCCTCCAACTTTCGCTTGCATACTCATTATAGAAAAACACCCTAATATGAGACAAGATCAATAATTGTACATGTTTTTGAAAATAAACACCATCAAATGAAAGATTCTTTAGTTTGTCATCAAATACTACACACTCGTCTCTTCAAGGATTGTTATATACAAATACTGACTTAGACATCTATGATGGTTTTATAAAATCAAGAGAGCACTTATAGAACGTACAAAGTGCTTTGGAGTTTGCAATACAAGACAATAACGCTTTGTAAAAAAAATAAAATCCTTCCAACAACATTCTATGGATCTGTTTGGGTGTTGTATCGCATCCTCAAGTTTGGATCCATTATTGACTTTGGTGATCTTTATGCCAAAACCATCTCTCTTTTCATCACTAGCATACCGACTAAAAAAAATATAATTAAGCTCTTTGTCATCACACAACGAGAAAATAATAGAATTTAAGCATATCTTCAAAGGTTTAATGAGGAAATTATCAATGTGAAAAGTCTACTAAAACTCACTGCCACCAAAGTCCTAAATAATGAAGCCTATAACTATTCTTTATGGGAATAACTGTACACTTTTGATGACTAATTTTTCCTTGGCTAAAACATATATTGAAAAATCATAATCGAGTAGAAGAAGCGAATGTGACCAGAAAAGAACACTCTCAATTCTAGCAATAGAGAACATAATCTTCTTAGTGCCATCAATCTCTTACTAGCCATAAGATATCAAAAAGAAAACAAGGAAATTTATTTGCGATTAACAAATGTTTCTTAAGCTCATAAACACACATCAGACCACTACGTCTATTAAGTATTAGATGTCATCAAGGGAAAATATTTATTCAATATCTACCTTCTTGAAGAGTAGCATGAACACAAGGAGCCCTAACATATTTTGTTTCTTTCACTATAATAATGAGCACAATATTAAAGACTTTTAAGCTCTAAAAATAAAGATAGAAAGATTGATTGCCAACGATCACCTTTAATAGTTTTGTAATGAAAGAAATGCAACCTAAACAGAAAAAAAGAGAGATTAACACATCCCATGATGCACTGCATGAGATAAGATAATCTCTAGAATTTGTCTTCTTAGAGAGCACCTAACTTTCTTATTAATGTTTATCTCTTGCTAATCTATCTTCTTAGATAGAACTAACATTTCTCATCAATCATTTGTGAACGCCAACCTTTCCCACCAATGACACAACAAGATACAATAACAGACAACTTTTTTATTACTACCTAAAAGGAAAAGTAATCGTTATCCATCATGACTCCACATGGTAAGCTCATGTGACCATATTGTATAAATACCTTGGGTTACAAGGTAAATAAACAAGTCTATTGAGGAACATCACATAGAACACTAGTTCATACAATAACAATCATACACTCTCCTATATTCTTTGCTCTCCTTTTCTTTTATGTATACTATTTCTTTCATTAATTTTACTAACTTAAACAGCAAATGGTCCTTCATTATGATAAGAAACTTGTTTTGGTAATAGAGCATGGAACGGACAAGTCCAATCACCCAATTATCTCATTAAGTGATGTCCAAGTCTAGTCGCCCCATCGACTCACTAACTAGTGGCCGGTCTAGTCATCTTGTCAATTCATCTAGTAGTTGTGGAAATATCCTACTACACTTTGAAGTTTTTAAAATTTCTCATATGATAAGAAAGAAAAGAAAAGAAAAATCAATGCATGTATGTAGCACGATTTTGTTGAGTGATCAAATCAAACATGAAGTTTGAGATATATATATATATATATTCGGAGGATAAGTACTGTACCAAAGGTTTGAATTAGAGAAGGAAACTACAGAAATACGATATTATTTTGTTGTTGTTTCTACACCGACGGTCCTAAAATTAATGCTTTCCTATTCCTTGCATTTTAATCACGTTTTTGTTTCCTTATACCGTAGCCTCTAAGATTTCTACAAGATGGACCTAAATCTGAGTGACCAGAATAGTCTTTAAGATACTAACACGTGGATCAGTATTGATCTTCGTAGCTCCGCCTAGCTAGGTTATAGCCTTACAAATATTGGAGGCCGTCCCCCACTGATAGCGTGCATCAGTTCTACTATTCTTCCACAAGATTATTTATTATTATACTAATAGTTGTTTTTTAATTATTTTTTTAAAATTATTTAAAATAAAAAATTAATTTTTTTCAAAATAATATTTTAAAAAACAAGCTGTCTCTCTTTCTTAATGGAAATTAAAAATCGTCAACATTAGCTACAGCTGATCTCTTCGATCTCTGACTTGCCCACATCTACTGCGGAAGTACAATGCCGAAATTCTACTTTTGCTGGCTCCAATGGGATAATTAACAATTTGAAAAACGAGCAATTAATTTGTTCGGAAAGTGGCCGAGATACTGACCTAAACCAGAGTTTTTTGTCTTCATGAGCTAACGGTCTTGTTAGGCACAGCTTAAACTTTGTTCTAGTTGTCAATCATAGGAATTCGCCCAAGAAATTAGAAAAAAAAACCCACTTATTTGTTTCTTTCATGACAATTGACACAACCTTTTGTCCCAACGTGCCTAAACTTGCTCTTTAATTAATATATTTAGATGGCATGGTATATGCTGTGAATTGGGTTAGTTTTTTTTTTTTTTTTTTTTTTTTTTAACGTGGTGTCCGGGTTAGCTTGCGCGCACTTCGATTAATCCTACTGGTCCTGAAGTTAACGACCATGTAAGCTTCCAGTGACTATCATATGAGCAACCACAGAGCTCGAACATGTGAATTGAGTTAAGTCTTTATCAATATAAAAATATATATATAAAAAATGATAATGTGATAGGAATGTTTAAAATGAATAAAAATAAATCTAACAACATGATAAATGAAAGAGGTCAAATGTAAAAGCATTAATTAAAAAAGTAAATAAAACAATATATTATCATGAAGCGAGTATCTTATGCTTGTACCCACATGATTAATTTATTTTAATTATAAAATAAAATTCCTTTCTAAAAACTAGATTTTACAAAAACCGAAAATAAAAATCCAAGTTAACCCCTATCACTTTCAAAACAACAGAAAAATCTCATAAAAATGAATAAAAAGAAATTAACAAGATATTGATGGATGAAACCATGAATAAAAGCGTTTAAAAAGGAGAAAAAAACTAAGCATGCATGGGTGAACCTTATAAACCCATAACCTATTAAATTGTAGACCTAGACTCAATTAAAAAACTCAACAACCACCCGATTAAATACGGAGGATAAAGTCAATAAATTTAATTTAATTAAAAACAAAATTCATTTTAAAAACATTAAATATAACAAAGACCGAAAAAACCCCTGAGACAACCCTTGTTATTTTAAAAAGACAAATAGAAAAATCCTGCACGGTAAAAAATAGCAATAATAATAAAAAATATTATATTTGATAGGAGAAAAATTAAAGGATAAAATTGTAAAAAAAAACTTTCATTTCATTAACTATTCCAAATAAAAAATTTTTATTCAAGAGAATAGGGATAAAATTTTAATAATAAAACCTGAGAGGTTGATTTGATTTTTCAGAAGGCCAGGCTAAAAATCGAGTAGGGAAGAGGAAGAAAAAATCTACACACGCCAAACCAATCACAATTATACAACACGTGCTGTTTTTAAGTGGAGAGGATGTCGAAATGCTTTGGTCGCTGCCCTAGATGATAGGTTTTGGCCATCGGACGACACCACATACATTCCAATGATGGCGATTACTGTTCATCCTTTTCAATTTTTTTTTAATTTTTTATTTATCAAATTACCTTATTGCCCCTCAATAACTCTCAATAACTATCAAATAACCAAATATAAAAGACAAAAGAATCCCTTAGTCAAATGCAATATTTTTTAATTTTCAAAAGCAATGAAGTAACTTAATTGTGTAAAAAATAAGTCAAAGACTAAAAAACATATAAACCAAAGTTTTTTTTTTTTTTTATCTTTCAAGGGTAATTAAGTAATCACACCAAGAAATGAAGATGTAAAAATACTATCTAATCCGGTCTTTCTCGTAATGATCAATGTTTCTCATGAAAAAAATTTTCCTACCCCTAGAACCTAGCTTAATGAAATTGATCTCAAAGGACAAATGAGTAGTTTTACTGTGTAAAATGCACATTGAAAAACTTATCTCTTTCAGCTTTATATATAATATTTGCACCAATATTTGTTTATAAAGTTTGTCATGGGGAATATTTTTCAAGTAGAAAAAATATATTTATATACCCCAAGATATATCCTTTTAATTAAGGATAAGAAATAAGTAAGTTTTGTTTTAAGTATCGAACAAACACTTTTTTTAGGAGAAGAGGGCTGAGTGTGACATTTATTTGAAAGCAGAGGGAGCCAATTTTCTATCTTTCGAAGGATTAAACATGTCAAGAAAGAAGTTTTTCACAGCAGAAAATGATTAAATTTTTCATTCTGTAAGGATTAAATTAAATTAGAGCCATCTAAAGACAGGGGGAAGGGTGACGTCGTTTTTAATCTTGGAGGCCAGGGCCACCCCTTCGGATTCGTCCCTTACAAATTTACAACGCCAGTACCACAATATCGACGGCCTCCATCGATATTGAAGGAATACTCAAAATATATGTTTATATATATATCCGCGGCCAACGATACATTCCTTCCCACCTTATTTGTTAATAATAATAACAATAATAAGCGAGCGGTTCAACTGATCAGATTTTATATTTGTTTTTTTAAAATTATAAATTTGAATTTTATAAATTTTAGGATAATTAAAAACTTATATAATAATTAAGTTCAGAGCCCGTAAAATTAGTCTAGATATGTAGAAACTAATTTAAATACTTGTATTAATAAAAAATAATAATAATAATAATAACAACAAGTGAGCCTTCCGACATAATTTGATAAAGGTCACATGAAATCATTTTTCATGTGGAGATGACTTTTGGGAGGCATGAATTGTCAATAATGGACCACATCGATGACATGGGCACTAACTTTTGCTACTGATAGAGACAACCCATTCTTCCTGAAAAATCCATCTTCTTTTTGTCTAGTGTGATTATCATTATGGATATTAAGATGTTGATAGTTATTATTTGCAAATTTGTCACGATGCAAAATTCTTTTTTTAAATAAATTATATATGTTGAGTATATATGCTATATGG
>Ga0325410_1005645_pt1 | contig 13806 bp, 5 predicted proteins | sample PopdelMetagenome_16_FD_206182 | JGI IMG/M metagenome (GOLD analysis project Ga0325410, IMG submission 206182) | Populus deltoides microbial communities from Bellville, Georgia, United States - Xylem-PdIQD-R3 | ecosystem: Host-associated > Plants > Phyllosphere > Stem > Wood/Secondary xylem... | reverse complement strand
TTTCATCACATAACTCCTAAGTCAAAAATTCAAATTAAATTTTATTAATTTACATACAAATATATTTTTTTAAAATCTTAAACAAGCCCTAACATGTATAAATCATATATTCATACAACGAATTTCTATGGAAAAAGAACTATAAAACAAGTAAACACCCATACAAAATACATGTACTACAAAAATATGCAATAAAAATTAACATTTTAAAATTAAGTTAAACAAAAAATAAATAGTTTTGCTTACTTAAAGTAAGGAATCCTCAATAAAATTTCAATCAGAATAGAAATGCTAACAAACTGAGTGTTGAGATGCCTGGATTTATAATGGAAGGTTGATTTGCGATAAAATTAGAGGGGATTTGTGGTATTTGTTATAAAGAAAAATGAAGGAAGAAGAAGAAATGGGTAGGGATCACTTGTCATGTTATAAATTAAATAGTACAGATAAGTTTATTGACGGATTTAATTGAAGAGTTTAAATCATCGATAATTCTATCTGTAAAAATAATATGCCATCGTATATTTTAGTTTTTTTTCATTCCTTCTTTTTCCACTGTAATTTCTTTGGTATATACCAAGAAAATATTTCTGTTGATATTTATCGATGGCTACTATGAGGGCACATTTAGTCAAAAAAATTCACTATAATATACAAATGAAACATGTTTGTTGGCGTTTCCATTTATATTTGTCAATTTTAAGGTAGTTAAATAAGTAGGTTTTATTTTAATTAGACGATAAAAAATTAATAACGACATTAGATGGATCAAATTAAAAAATACTCACGATAACCTTGGAAAACAACATTTTTCCAAAAAGAGATAAATGATGTAGCTTAATTCTCATCCCATTAAATACAGAATGATAAAATTGGGTGAAAAAATGACCTAAAAAGGGTGGAGTCAACTCGAGTTAGCATGACAAACATGTAACCCTAATAATCGAGGCCGAGCCAATAGGGTCCATCTCGTCAAACTCGTGATCCAAGGCATGAGATCAAGTTAATCTGATAGGAAAGAAAATAAAGAAAATCACAATACTTTTTTTTTAAAAAAAATATCAACCTATGTTAACTTTTTAAACCTGTGACTCGGGTCATTAGACTGAAAGTACCTCATCTTGAAAAATCATGAAATTTAATTCTCAATCAATCAAATGTTAAAAGATAAATTTAAAAAAAAATTAAATTATACAAAAGGATTAAAAACCAAAAATATCAATTACATAAATGAGGATAAAAATTAAAATATAAAATAAATTTTAATCTTTGATTGAAAAGAAAAATAAAATTTAACAAAAGGACAAAAAAAAATAATCAAAAGAATGTAGATTAAAATTGAAATAAGAAATACAAATATATTTTTGATTGAAGAGTGAAATTAAGAACAAAAATCAATTTAACAAAAGGAAAAAAAACAATGAAGAGAATGATAACCAAATTGAAAAAAAGATATCATAAATTGGAATTAAAGGGTAAAATTGAAAAAAAAAGATCAAAGTTTTACAAAAAGGCTATAAACAAAAATTATATATAAAAAATATGGACTAAAGTGGAAATCCTCATAAATTAGAGGATAATTTTGAAATTTTACGATGTTAGCGAGAGTTTCAAGGGGAGGAGAGAGGAAAAAAGCTTCGCCAATGACAAACCATGTCCCCACTGATTACAAACATCGCCCTAAGAAAGAGAGGACTCAGTGTCATTTTCAATGATATGATAAAAAAGCTATTTTGGTCGTAAGGAGGCGTCGTAATTGCTGGTCAAAGGGAGGATAAGCATGCCCCATTCTTTGTTTTTTTTTTCTATAGTTATAAAAATACCAAAATATCCCTTGGCTGACTTGATAATAACAAAAATAAATGTGAAAATACAAAAAAGCCCATTGAGGTAAAGATATTTTGATTGTTTTAATTAAAAATATTCACTTTTAATTTATTTTTTTTCTTCTAAGAATATTTTAATTGTTTTGCTGTGCTTTTTATTTTTTTTATTTAGTTAAATATCGAATTTCCCCTTAACAACAAAAAAATCATTGTGAAAACACTAAAATTTCCTTGGACACCAATTTTATAATTTTTACTTTTAGGGATATTTTGGTCATTTCATTATGCTTTTAAAATGAAAAAAAAAATATTTCTTCTTAATCAATTTGCTAATAGCTAATGCATTATACGAAAAGATCTCGATATCCCTAATAGCCAATTTAATATGTTTTGATTTGAAAGACAAAGACATCATTATACTAGTGTTCAAGTGAACAGTGCAAATATATATGTGTTTACAGTGTTTTTCAATACTCAATTAGCTTATGTTAATATTATTATATGATTTTTTTTGTTTAAATGATTAGAGGATTTTTTAACCAACTTAATTTACTCTAGTATATGACTAGCTACAGGGGAAATTAATGTCTTCACTAATGTTCAAAAATAAAGGAGAAAAGAGAGCATATTGTACCTCTGTGGGTCAAAACATAGTCTGTAGATGAGGAATGATGCATTGATTGAATCCCAAGACCAAAATGAAGATTCACATCATTGATGTACTTGATCTTTCGCCATTGTCTCTGCAATGCTTTTCAATGTTCTAATAATACCTCCTGAATTATTCACAAAACTTAATCCTTATTTACGGTACCATTTTCTCCCAGATCTGTGTAAGTTTCATCAAATTAATATTGAAGGAACTTAATCACTTGTTTTACTTTAAGAGAAAGCATTTATTGGATGATCAAGAAGGGCTACGACATGATGCATACGCAGTTAAGATCAGGTGCATCCACAAAAAAAAAAAAAACAAAACAAAAACAAAAACAAAAAAACAAGAAGAAGAAGAAGTGTGCCCTAGCTTGTTGCCTGAATTGCTTCAATAACGCAATGATTATTGAATACATATAGTATAGAACCGAGATATACACAAAGGGAAAATAAAATTATATTTGATCCCACCAAAAAATAATAAGAAATCTTTTTCTTATTAAAAAAAATTATTTAAAAAAAATTAAATTTTCTCTTCTCTTTGCATGTATATCTCTCATATGTATTGTAAATATTCGAACTGTAATTAAGCACTATAGAATTACTAGAAATGGAGAGGGAAACGGGACTTCATAGCTTAAGGGGGATTTTGAGAAATTCATAACTCACTTAATTTCTTCCAAATATTTTGGAGGATATGACGCGAGTCCCTTAGCTACATGCCATGCATACATAACCATTTTTATATAGTTAATCACACACACATTTGATATCATCTTCAAATTAATTAGCTTGTAATTAATTTCACACCATTAGTCTGGACTGTTGGAGAGAAATTTCTCATGCATGTATGTGTTCGATCGGATTTATAGTCGAATTACCCTAGCTCTTAATTAGTTTCTTGACAGTACTTGCATGTTCATCCTGAGCAACACTACTTGTTCATGTGATTTCAATAATTTCATCATCCTTCCCTTGCATCCGTCTTTCCAACAGTTAAAGAAACTGAATAATTGATACGATCTGAAGCATCAATTTTAGCATAGTTTTTTTTTTGTATGATTTTGTTTGGGACATCCATTGGTAGGTCATGTGTCAACTGGCAGCTGGGTTTGCTTTAGAGCTTTGTCAGCATTCAAGCATGGACAAATCAGGACTTCATCAATTCACATGAGTGCCCATTAATCATCACAACCAAACAATATAATCCAGACGCGTTTAGCCCTGCTCCCAATTTGTCCCTTGCACACTTAACCCTATACTTTTTTTAGGGTTTTATATATATATGGTCTTGCTCATCCAATTTTGGAGCTTTATATATATCTCAATTAATTAACCTCCAGGGTTAATCTTGATTTGCCCCATATATAATTAAACACATAATATATATTATGTCTAGCTAATAGTTAAATCTTTTCTTTAATCAAATCATTTCTCAACAGGATAGAATATGTTAGTAAAATTGAAATTAATGAATGCTAGATTGTCCATTGAAGGGCAAGCCACTGCTGATTTTCAGAATTTCCTTGCTGAATGACATTTTATTACAAGGATAAAGATAAAATTATTTCACATCTTACTAAACAATTTAAGTTTTTTTATTGAAACTGTTCTTTTAACACAGAATAATTATTCTTATTGACTTTAAATTCCATTATCTTCTATCTTCATGTTAATAAAATATATATATATAAAGTAGTGTGTGAGTGATCTTTATAAATTTTAAGCTGAAGAAAATTTATAAAAGAATTAATATAAAATTATAAATTTTTAAATTAAAATGATTGTTTGATACTCTAATTATGAATAACACACCATTTATTTTTTAAAATAACTAAATTTTAATATCATAAAAAATCAAATATATAATAATTCCCAGATGGATTAAGTTGAAATTACATCCCAACATTTCCCACTATCAATCATAAATATTCGTATCAAATAACATCAACAACTAAGAATTCCATTGATGGGATGCATAAGGTGCCCGTTTCGTTTCTCTTATATAATATAAAAGAGAGAGAACTGCATCCTGTCATTTCGTTTTTCACCAAAAATAATCTATACAGCTTTTTGAATTATATGCACATTGAGGTGATGTGATCCTTATCACACTGAAATAATTATACCAATGTGAAGAAGTACAATAATAGCAGAGGAGGAGCTATAAATCAGACTGTACCTGGAAACATCTAGGGATATACAGTTTTAACTGTGCCAGGAGAAGAAGATAGTGTTGTTCAGCTGGCATTTTTTGGAATTATTGCTCCTCACCTAGAAGATTGCTTCATACATATATAATTTTCAAATAATAATCAAGAATTGAGAGGCACATATTACTGTTTTATATATAAATTAAAAAACTATACTGTCAGCAATCAATGCACATATCTAAAGGAATTAGCTTAATATTTTCTTATTCTGGTAAAAGAAAAGATTAATTTTTTTTATTTTTTTTTATTCTTATGAATATGATAATTTATATATATATATATATATATATAAGTATATATAGTAAAACAAACATGTGTCGACATAATCTCTACATTATCAGATGCTTTTCTAGAAAATATAATGTTGTTTAGTGCCAACATTTGTTTAAGGATGCCATTTGATTAGGTTCTTCTGGTTTCAAATATGTATATGTTGCTCTCGTGACATTCCATAATATTATTTTATTTATGGCATTCATTCTTATATTAATTAATTAATTAATTAGACGGACAACTTGCTCTCTGAATTCCAAAGAAGATTTGGAGTTATTATTATTCCCATTACATTTTCAAAACACACATGTTATGCAAGCCACTCTTTTGGAAGTTAGTCATTCATGCTTCCAATTTTCATTGCTTTTCCAACTTTTTTTTTTTTTATTAATTCTTTGTTTACACATAGAGAACTGCTTACCCTACAGAAAATTAAAGAATGTGAACAGAATATTTCATTGATATTAAGAGAAAGTTCTGTTGTATTATAAACTATAAAACTCAAGCATTGGTGATTTTATTCCATTAATAATTTTTAATATTAACAGAATCATCGATGAAATATTTTACAGTTAATTTTTCATAGAAATACATGGGATTGTTTATTTATTTATTTTTTTTGATAATAGGGCCGGATCAGCTAAAAAAAGAAGAAGAATACAAGTGACTAATACGAGACAAAAAAACAACCTTAATTATATCAAGAAAAAAGAAGAGCAGCCAGACTCTCAGAAGGATGACTATTTAGTTTGTAGGTTAATTGTATGTGGAAATTACTCTTTATATATATATATATATATATATATATATATATAGAAGCAGCTAACAAGGTCACGTGAGTTGTATTAGGTAAAAAATATTCACATGCAAATATATGTATGTGATAAAGACAACAAGAACTAAGTTAATAGAATAGAAACCATAAATTCCTTATATATATATATATAGAAGTTTTCTTTAATGGGTTCGAAACGGTCGTGCAAACATGTGAATTGAGAAAGACAAAATTTAAGACAAAAATGCACTCACGTTCTTCACCCATACAGGGAAAGGATGTATGTCTTGTGAACTTCGTACCTATAGGACTGCCTGAAATCGAAGGGCAGAGGAAGTGGGCTTCAAATGTGTGGTAGATGCATTTTCTTAGGTTACCTTTCTATACTTTTTAGTGGCGGGTAAATGATTTCGTGCATGTAAAATATTTTTTAAAAGTGTTATTCAATTGAAAATATATTAGAATTATTAAAAAAATATTAAGAGAAAATTAAATTGATATTTTTTAAATAAAAGATATTTAAAAAAAAAACTTGAAAAAAAGAAGAAGCACTGCTCCAATAATAAACGACACGAAAAGTATAGCCTATTCATCATTTAAAGGTCAGCATGGTTGTCATGGACACAGGTGGGTTTGTAGGTTTGAAGGTTTTGTTTCAGCTAGCTAGATGGGCTAGTGGATATTTCTAGTTTAATTTGCGAACGGGCTGCTAGAATACTTGCAAGCATACCTCGAGTCCCCCAAGTTTAGTGGGGCGACTTGCATCACTCTAGATTTCACACAGCGTTTTCTATGCTACGAATTTCAACATCTCCTTGAGATACCTAGACGATTGCCTTTTTTTTCTTCTTTCTTTTTTCAAGAGTTGTTCGAATCCAAAGCTACTTAAGAACATGGTTCTAAAATCTCGTCTGATTAAGCCTGACGCGACAAGTCAATCCATGAATTTACCGATCAAAATCTTGAATCAAGCCGAGGTTTTTTTTCTTTCTTACAAGTCATACAAGTGTATAAGCTACAGCTTGGCTTAAATTATGAATCTTGAGAGGCTAGAAGGAGACGTTGCCCTCTTAACTATTGAGCTAGCTCTCTTGACGTATTGATATTCAATCCAAGAGAGCAAAAGGCATCCCTGCAATCAAGTAGCTAGTGGTGTGAGGGGGACACTTAAAAGTGAAAAGATAAGCACAAGTGAATCATACATGTACTTGCAAAATTTGCCGAGGATTATGCAGCGACAAGATAGAAATGAATGTTAAGGAAATAAACTAAAAGAGATAGGCCCAAATCTTTAAGATTCATCATGAAATTAATGACGAAGCTACAAGTTTCAAATATCGGAGGAAAAAACCTAGAAACCGGTTCAAATATATACTGATATTAGCTATGAAAAGAAAAACTAACCTATATATATATATATATAAACTCTTGAAAGAAGAAGACATTACGTAGTTGTGATGATAGAATGATATCAAGGTCGCCAGCAACCCAGGAAAGTGGTGGAGGCTCAAAATGACACCCATCAAGCTAGCAGTACGCTGGTCCCATGAAGGAAAGATGCCTGAACAGGTTCGAGGATTTAATAAGATTGGAGCCTACTTGGGTGGCTGGTGGAGCTGTATGATTAACGTCTATATTCCACGGCTGTGAATTAATCACCCCTTCAGATTTTCTGGAGCTGACATTTAATGGTTAAGAAGTCCAATTAATTCTCCTTCGATTATCAAAGTTTCATGGACAAATCTCAAATTAGTCTCTTAACTATCAAGCAATTCTCAATTTGCTCTCTGAAAAGAGTACAAGTGCATTCCTAAAGTTTCACATATTGCTCAATGAAGTCCCTGCATTAATGTGTTGATAACATTAGAGGGCCTTGAAAATAATATAAATTTTTTTTTTTAAAAAATTATTTTTGATATAAACACATCAAAATGATATAAAAATATTAATTTAAATTAAAAATAAAATTTATTTTAAAAAAATACTTTTAAAATACAAAAACAACATTTTACTGTTAGCTAATCAATTAAAATCTTGAAATTGGGCCCTTAAGATTCATTTCAATGTTTTGTTTTTTTGCTCTTTATCTTAAATATTTTCAGGCACTTGTCCTTATGACGTGTAAATTCCATACACTCAATTACTCCCAAGCCCCAAGGACGTATGAGCATACCTCTTTAGTACAGTCTTGTCAGAACATTATCTCACCGAAATTTGTCTTTCAAAGATGTCATCGTTTGTCATGCATACGCAAACATTTTATGATAAATACTTTACATAAATAAATAAATACAAATAGGATAAAGAAATATTAAACGAATATATTCTTATCATAGTCATATCCTGTTTTTTTGGCTGGCTATTGCATCCCAAAATGAGATCTTTTCTCTATTAAATTTCAAATATACAATGCATGGCTGAACTGATACATTTAAGAGATTTAAAAAAAAAGAAAAAAGAAATTCCCTCTAATTCTATTTCAACAGTCTAAAACGTCTAATATTTGATAGGTTTCACTAGAAATATAGTGTGAAGAGCATTTATAACACTGATCAACAAGAAATAAAATAGGTAGCACCGTAGCAGCTAGTTAGATTGGACGGAGGAGAATTGATGTGGCTGGAATGAGAACACATTGCAGCTTCACTTATTTTATCTGGGGGTTTGGAGTGTAGTAATAATTATTTTATAAAAATAATATATTTTTTTATTTTTAAAATTTATTTTTAATATTAATATATTAAAATGATATAAAAATAAATAAAAAATTAATTTTTTAAAAAAATATTTTTAAAATATAAAAATAAACAAGTTTTCAACTCACGACATAATTAATGGTACATCACTATATAACTATACGACTCAAGGCCTTAAGAATCTATAAAGTAGTTAAACATCTTATTCGATCCCTTCTAACTGAGTGATTAGTTACTCCAAACTCTAAACGTTTATAACATATAGTTTTTTTTTTATTATTATTATTATTATTGTACTGTTATATATATTTTCTAATACGCTAGCTTGCATGTCAAAAACATAGATTAAATTGTTAGAGAAAAAACAAATTTTATTTGCCATGCACCGGGGGTGTGTGTGTCTATATATATATATATATATATATATATAAACATGTATCTAACTATATATATGTGTGTGAATTATTGGCAATTATATAATGGAACTTACAAACGTGGATGGACCATTTGTATTGTTCTTGTAGAGCAAGATAGGAGGAGTCCGAGCATGAGCTAATCCATCGTGGCTCCTACATCACTATATACCTAAGTTTGAAGTAGTTCTGGACGTCTTTTCCACTTCTTGAGTGGCTTTCATGATATGTATAGGACCCACACACTCCCTCTGATATGAGATTCAGATTCAAGTTCATAAGATATTTGATAGTTAGGCAGCAAAGCTAAGATAAGAATGACATAACTTCTGTTTTTATATACACTGCCAGAAAACCAATAAATACCAATGGAAATATTGAGAGAATATTTTTGTCAGTAAATTGTCGAGGGATTTTACCGATGGACATATTCCCTCGTTATATACCGAGAGAATTACAGAGGGACAAAAAAATTTAAAAAAACAAAAAAATGATGACGTGTCAGGATTTACCCACGGAATTACCGACGGAATTTATTCCGTCGGTAAAATCCGTCGGTAAATCCGTTGGTAAACTTGTTTACACTGTTCATCATGTCAATTACAAAGGGAATCACCGACGGACAAAATCCGTCGGTATTTTCCAGAGAGCTCCGGAACTGTTCACTTTCCAATTGCAATGTTAATTGTTGTTCTTTATGGACAAAATCACCGACTGATTGAAAAGTCGTCGGTGTTATTTGGCGATTTTCTGAAAAAATTCTATTGATTTAAAATTTTCATTTAAATATTACAGACGGAATCACCGACGGACTGAACAATCGTCTGTAATTGTTGGCGGTTTCTGAAAACTTTGTACGAAATTGAAAATTTAAATTAAATATTACCGATGAAATTATTAACAGAATAATTAAAAATATTAATATTCAATTATCCGTCGATAAATCCGTCGCTAACACACCCCAATAAAAAGCCTGAATCCCTTATTTCACAAGAGACAGACTTATTTCTTCTTCTACTACTTCTTCTTCTTATTCTTCTACTTCTACTTCTACTTCTTCTTCTTCTTCACTATATGTAAAAAACATCAATATCTATTTCTTTCTCTTCTTTTCTCTCCTCATCTCCTTCTCTTTTTCTCCATGCTCGGGTATGTCTTCTTCTCTTTATTCTTTTATCCTCTTAGTTTTTTTTAATTAATATGCTTTACGAAATTTGTTTTCTCTCCTTAGCTTCACTCGCAACTACATTAAGGTAAGATTTTTCTTCTTTTTTCATGATTTTTTTTCACTATATTTGTTTTTTATTTTGTTTTTAATTGTTTTTGTTCTTAATAATTGTATAAATATTGTTGTGAGATTTGTTTTTTCATATGAGATTAATTTTTAGTTGATTTATTTATAGGATTTTTAAATTTTTAGCAATTGCAACTTCATTTTTTTCATATGAATTTTTTTAGTTGAATTTATTTTTTCATTTTATTTATTTGTTGCAAATTTGTTTGAGTTGATTTTCTTATTTTTTTTCAAGCATTTTGAGTATATATTATACAGTGTTGATTTATGTTAATTTAATTATTTTATAATTTTATAAAATGATTTTTTTTAATTTTTTTAAATAATTACCGACGGAATTACCGATGGAATTTCCATCGGTAATTCCGTCGGTAAATCCGTCGGTAATAAAAAATATTATTACCGAGGGATATACCGACGAAATGAAGCGGGTAATTTTTTTTATTTTCGACGGATAAAAAATTACCGATAAAGGATTCACCGATGGAGCATTTCCGTCGGTGATGTCGTCGGTAAATTAATTACCGACAGAATATGTGTCTTACACCGACGGAAAAATTCTGTTGGTAAAATTGTTAAATCTTGTAGTGATATTTTTTAAAATTATTTTAGTTTAAAAAATATTAAATTAATATTTTTTAATGCTTTATAATAATTTGAATGTGATAATATTAAAAATAAAAAAATCTAAGAAAAATTAATTTAATACACTTTTAAGTAAAAACTATTTTAATTTTTTTAAGCAGAATATATAGACCAGCTTGTACACACCTTTACTAAATCTCCAAGCTCTTGCCCACAAAAGTTTCCCATATAAAAATAAAGTTAATCACTGGTTTTTTATACCAGGGGGAATGACCCCAAGAAAATATATAGCAAGTGGGATTCGAAAAATAAATCTAAAAGGAAACATATCTCTTAAACCCAAATCTTCAACACTAGGGTGTAACCCTTTGAAATTCTATTTTAAAAATGATGATACATCACAGTCTTAAATACCCTCTTATAATATTCGTTTTCAAGTTATAAAAACTCAGTTATAGAAACTCATAAGTACTTTGCAGATATCTTAATATTATTTATGAAAAGATAAAAGAAAAATCAAAATGACAGACATCGTCAAGCCATATGCTTTGTTGTTAACTTGAATCAAGGGTATGTAATTGTACATGAATATATTTCTATATATTAGCAAGTCATGATAAATTCTCACAGTACATGTGCTCCTACTACAATACAATTTAACTTGGACCACTCACAAAAGAATTTGTCATTTAGTACGGTTTAGTTCATATGGATCAAATCAATCACACTACATGAAGCATGGCTGCAGCACTCAATGATAATTTTGATCCACATGAACTCAATTCCTATAGTAATTAGTTTCATTTTCTTGTAAATCTATGGATGCGATCGAGGGGGATTTTCTCAAGCGAGCATGTAGGACTAAAGCTAGGAAAGTGCCAAAAAGACAAAGTGATCCCCATAAAATGAAAGTGTTCCTATAGCATTCCATCCCCATGCATTTGCCATCTTCATTACCTTCCCTGTGATAAAGAAGCGCTGCCGAGTAGCCAAAAAGGAAGGAGCCTATGGGGATATTGGCAACCACAACATTATGGTTGACACTGAAATTCTTAGTGCCAAAAAGCTCGGTTGTTGTTGATACAGAAATGGAAGTGATTGCCCCAGTACAAACACCTATGATGGCGGTGCTGATATAGAGGGAGATATTTGCTGTGTCGAGAAGTAAGAAGAAAGCTCCTGCCATTGGGGCCATCAATACTCCTATACAAGCTGGTCTTGATATCTTGTACCTACTCCTGAAAAGAAATTGAAATCAATCCTTTAATTTCCTGAACTACTATCTCAACAGATGGAGGGATATAGCATTGAATAAATCTATAAAATTTCGGTAAATCATAAATGCAAATATCAAAATCCCTTTATGATTAAAGCACAGCCAGAAAATGCTTTTCTTTAGCCCAAATTTTATGGTCGGCATACACCTACCAACGGTAGCAGGTGCCCTCTACAGTATTTTTGAATGAAAACACCATAAAAAGAAAGTATATTTATGTTAGAGAAGACGAAGATAGCTGGAATAGAATGAATATGTTCCATGTACTTATTATTTTTTAAAAAAACAAGTATTTATTTCAAAACCATTTAAAAAGATTATTCTAAATAAACATATAAATTTCTATATATCTTTTTATATTTATCTTTTCTATCTTGGATTTATATTTTTTTTCTGTATTTATCTCTTTTATCCTGGAATGCTCTAATCATGTTTATTGAAAAACATAGTAGAAAGCATTTTCTAAAAATCCCATGCCCTTTTGATCTTAATGAGTTGCAGAAATTGACAAAGTAATATAAAAAAGACTCAAGGACAGAGATTGAATTTACTTTGACAAAAAGAAGTCCAGGAGAGATGGCATGAGTCGGCCAAAGAACCCAAATGAGGAAGACAAAGAAACTAGAGAAGAAGTCCCTGAGCACCCACGAGACTCAGCTATTTGTCCCAAGTTATTCAGATAAACTAGCCCGAGTGTTGCACCAGACAAATATACAAAGAAATACAACCAAAAATTAACTCTTTTTAACATCAACATCACCCCAATTTCCTCCTTCACACCCACCTCACCTTCCCTTGTATGATCATCTTCCACTTTTACCCCACTCTCTATTCTCTCAACATGATCACCAACATTCTCCTCTATATACACCTTCATCTCTCCATTTAAGAGCTTTTCTTTCATCTTCTCTGCCATTGGAATCGCAAGTGGGGCTAACAGAAACACTAAGATACCAATGGCATTGCATAATGGAGGTAACCTACTTGACACGGATCCCAAACTGCTGACAACAGCATAGACTCCTGTGGCTATTGTTATCACAAACATGACTACGAACCCAACCTTCATGTTCGTGCTAGTTCCAACATTAACATCTCTAACCAATGGTGCAGCCACCACACTCACTAGTAAAGGTGATAAAGAGCTAAGAAGAAGATAGGCTTTAGCTCTTCTAACAGGAGAAAACGTGAAGGAGTCAACAAGTACTGTGTAGATTTTAGCACTTAATCCTTGATAACTAGTGGTTAATCCTACAGCAACTTGGCGATCAGAAGGGAAGTTCTGGATGGTAACAACATAGCAAACTGTGTTGATCCAACAGATACTATTTCCTGCCAAAACAGTGAGCAAGAAAATATGGGCATAAGAAAGAGAGGAAATTTGATTTGTTATGAAGAGATATTGCAAACCATAACCAGCCAAACCAAGAGTTGAACCGATCAAGAGGACTACCCATAGAGGAAGATAAAGAGAAGCAATGCCAGAAAAGAAACCAAATAGTTTTCCAGCATCTGAGGCAAAAGCAAGGTTGTTTAGCTGAACTTGAGACATAGAGAGGAGTTGTTTGAGTTGGGAGGAGTATGCAGGAAAGTTGCTGTTTGTTCCATTTACAGACTGAAGCCATATGATACCCACAAGGCTTAACCATTGAAGGGTTTTTGAAGCCATGGTAGTTAGAGGTTTAAACTTAAAATGCTTCGAAAGAGGTCATTTATAGGGGTGAGAGTTTTGTAAAATACGGCTAAACCGTACAAATTAACACCTCTTAAGTTTGAGGCCACTGGACTTGGATTTTTTTTT
>Ga0325410_1005637_pt1 | contig 13817 bp, 10 predicted proteins | sample PopdelMetagenome_16_FD_206182 | JGI IMG/M metagenome (GOLD analysis project Ga0325410, IMG submission 206182) | Populus deltoides microbial communities from Bellville, Georgia, United States - Xylem-PdIQD-R3 | ecosystem: Host-associated > Plants > Phyllosphere > Stem > Wood/Secondary xylem... | reverse complement strand
GGATTTTCTGGGGGAAAACTCTCTATGGAACGTCAAACATGGAAAATCTTCAATCCAATCCAGTTTTCAAATCCATGTTCGAGTTATTCACTGAATGTCACAAATACACTCCTCACAGTTATCCCATGCAGATCTTATCAAATTCTATCAAGCAATGCATTGCATGTTGTTTTGTATCTCCACCAACCACCATTGCAATTATTTCAATTCATTCAGCAAGATGTTGTGCATAAAATAACAGGAGGAATCACACATTATTTACTCCTTAATGTTCTCTTCCTACCTCCTCTTCTTCCTCCTAGTTTTAAATTGATGTTGACAAGATGGATACATCAGCCAAATTACACTCCCATTTTCATATAACATCTTTGTAAAGCAGTATCAAACTAACCTCAATATCAAAGGCACGTCCAGTCCATTCCAAGATATGAGAATGCTGAGAAATCACCCAATCAAGAATGAATGGTTTCGAAATTTCTCCAATCTGAAATGAAAGGACAATAAAAATGTGACATGGTATCGAATTAGACTAAAATGCACGAAGTAACACATAAAAAAGTTCTGTAACAATGCAAACCATACTAAGAACATACTATCAACTTCTTTCAATTTTAGCTCCGAAACGCATTCATGTTGGACAATCATTTGGGGACCAACACTGTCAGTTCCATGGACGATACAAAGTTTAGGAAAAAAAGGATTCTGCTCTATGTTAGCAAATTTCTGAACCATGCAATCCATGTCATGCCATCATTGATCCACAGTGAACCAAATGAGGTCCAGTTTGGATGAATGATGGGACATGATTTCAGCATCAACATCTTCTGATGCCTACATCATTTCCTAAACAGGACATGTACCACGTCAAATATCTTCCTCCAATCCATTACACAAATAGGTTGGAGATATACAAATAACTATACCTTGTGCATGAGGCTTATCCACAGTGCAAAATCACTGTAATTAAGAAATGCAATATACAGTCACAAAAAGTTAGAAGTTAAACATATAGTAACCTGATAGTGTTTGAAATCTTGATTGAAAGAATTCGGCAACTTATTGGCTTCCAAAGCAGAAGCATATAGCTTAGTCAGGTACTGATCCAACATATAAGCAGCTGGAAGCACTGATCTAGCATCTCCAGAAACAGATGACACTCCCTTGAGGAAAGGTTTCTGCATAATGAAAACAGAAGGTAGAATTTGAAAAGGTATACCAGCTGCAACTATATTGAAATGACTTCAAAATCTAAAACAAAAACGAACCAGTCTTTCCCCATAAAATTGGTGCAATAGCACAACTGATATAGTCACAGACTCAGGACACCAGCAACGTAACACTGGGTGAAACACATTGAACTCTGTCTCAGCAATCAACTTCAGTTCTTTAGCAAGCTGAGCCAGGGGATGTATCCTTTCTATTTTAGACTCAAAATCCACCTTACTTGCTACCTGGCAACATTAACATGGTAACTTTGTCCAAATCTATGAAGTAATAACTAAAAAAAATTAAGATTGATATATAACTTCAAGTAGTATTGTCTACCCAAATGAGTGTGGAATGAAAGCAGGTATAATAAATGAAATCATAAACATGACTCACCTTCCTGAATGCAGCTTCAGTGGACTTCTTGACATAGGATTTAAGTTTTCTAGAAGCTTTAGCATCCGAAGCGTTTAATTTCATCAACTGTAGACGTTAAAGCTTTTCATATGAGTATAGTCAAGGTTAGCCCAACTGTCCTCTCTATAATATCAGAAAAACTAGATTCAACCATGATTTTCCATAGAATGTAACATCCCACAAGAATCTGATGATGGCAACAAAAAATTTCTGTTCTTTTTTCATTCACAAATCTTTTCTTCAAGAACAATTAGTAAGGGTCAGGAAGGAAAAGAGAACCCATTTACATCTATTTCAAGGGTTAGCAAATAGATTGGCAAATACTTAATCTTTGAGCCAAGATTACAAACTGGCAAAGTCACAAGAAGCAGTTTCTTAGTCCAGCCAAATATCAACTCAGGATAGGTCATGGGTCCAATAAGATTAGGGGCTACTCTGAAATTATGGAAAGACACCATCACCGGGAGCTCTCGGGGTAAAAATCCAGTAAACACAGAAAGTAGGAAAAGAGTCAAAGGTCAGTAAAAAAATCTTGGTAATTCAGAAAGAATTTTAAATGATCACTTGAATACTTTGGGGAGACAAGAAAAGGTTTCCAACAATTTATAGAGAACCAACTACTCGAATCAGTAAACAACAAAAGCGTGGTACACGTGCAATTGTAACAGGAGAAAAGCGGTCAAAAAGGGAATGCTAAGTAAGAATACTCAAACGTCGCCATACTTCTCCTGTTACAATTGCACATGTAACAAGGTAGAATTACTAATGTGGATGCAACATAGAAAGCATCAAATTTAGAAGGTCTTAATAACATCTAAGGCACTAAAGTTAAATCATCCAATAACCAAATGCCCATCCATATAGTTCCCACAGCAGTAATTTCTCACCTTCAGATCACCAGATTCATCAGAAGCAAGAACCCCTACTGCTGACACCAAGGATATTATCATTCGAAAGTTATAAGGTTTCTGAAATAAAACAACAATCTCCTTCAGCAAGAAAATCCAGCATTGGGGGCAGATTCACAAGTTATAGCAGGAAGTTCCCATGGATACAACAACTTTAAGAAGGTTAACAGAGGTGACTATGAGACCACGTGATCACATTAGTCCAAAAAATTTATTATAAAAATAAAACAGAAGGGCTCAATTGCACTTTATTCCTTCGCAGATCATATCTATCACAAAAATAATAAAGGACTTAACTGCAACTGTTCCATCAAGGAGCCAATCCAAATTTCTTTGAAACCACTTTTTAACTCTTACAATTTAATTCCATTGTAATCAGCAAAACATTATTTACACATTCTGTGATTTTGACTTTTCTGGCCTTCCCAGCCAAATCTAGACAAGTCAGCATATTCATACTTATATCCACCCCATCCCCCCCCCCCTCCAGCCCACACCCCAGAGAGAAGATGGAGCCTTTCCCAAGAAATATACCAGCCTTGCAAAAGCGCATACATGTTGCATACTAATCACATCAGCGGAAGAAATGAATAAAGTTCTAGATATCTTTTCTTCCATGTCTCATAGCAAATCATCTCATTACACCTAACTTATAGCCATGCGCTATCAAGATGACAAAAGTCTATATGAACTTTCAAAATCCTTAAAGGCTTTAATCATTCATGATTGAGCACCAAAATCCCATGATAGTGCTTCTATCATAGATGATGATATTCATTCATGTAATACTTCTATTAAAATCTCTTGATAATTTTTCTTATTCATAGATTATGATTTTTGGACTTGTACAAGTTGGAAAAAGTTTGACATATTTTATGATGATACTATTGACATTTTGTGATCACAATAGACAGGATTTTGAAAATTTGAGTTCAGTGAGAGTTGATGAATTTAAGGTGAGAAAAATTGATATATCTGTTGAGTGCTGCCATTATTTCAAGAAAAAAATTAAAAATTTCAAGTGGCAAAAATGGGAAGGGACCAATTTTTAACATAACAATTTGGGCAGCACTAAAGCACTTAAAAAAGTACATGTTTCAATTCAAATTTGCGGGGAATACTTACGAGCTTTGGAACTGTGAGGGTGTAAATATTTGCAGAGCCAGAAAAAAAATAGATTCAAGACCAGCAATCCAACAGCCAAAATGATACAGCAAAGTTACTGAAGGCTTGCAACTAACCTGGCTGAAATGTGAATGATAATCTTGCAGTTTATAGTCACACCACATGCTTATTGAGATGAAAATAGACTGCAACAGATGCAACTTCAAGTGACTGCCATTGCATTGCTTTGTACATACTAGGCTATTCATATACTGCTCCTTCCTGTCATCTTCTTCCGTAGATAGGACCTTCTGCAAGTGAAGAACTGCATTTTCTACTAGCACACTCCCACCTGTTCTAACAAACTTCAATATGAAATTTGTATTACAATGAATCCCAAGGGAAATTATGTCTAAAATAAAGCATGGATTTACCATCACAGCAAGCTACAGTTAAGGAAACTTCATAGTGAAAGATTAGATAAGAACCTATGTAATAGTTGCATAGTAATTACTACTGAGGGACAATAAAAGCAGAATATGTTACTATACTGAATATGAAATTCAGTAAGGGGTGAATGCTGTGGAACAATCGAAGACTCAGATTGATTACACATAAAGAGAAGCAGCTGATGTGACACAAAACCAAAGAGAAAGGTCCACTAGAAATATCAGGTATCAAATGTTTTATACATCAAGTAAAAATAGTTCTGAAGCAGTGTTTTCACATTTCAATTACCCAAGACCATAAGACCAGAAAATATGGTATTCATTCACATAAAAATTGAAGAATACAGCCGCATGATTAAAATTAATAAACTTTATATTATACTTTCAGTGTGCAATATACCTGTTGAAAAAGGACCCACCCATATAATGCATCATGCATTGTTTCAGTAATGCCTAAAGTAGACCAGGTTAATTTTATAAGCAGCAGCATTTCATCAGCTTCCTGATAAAATAAAGAGCAGCAACAGTTAGCATTGCCCAAAATAAGACAAAATGACATCACAAAAGCTGTTTTACTAAACTCAGGCAATAAAGAAACTACCTCTATGAGCTGATCTTCATCAAGAACATCAAATAACCCAAACAGTAATTTCTGATAAAGTCTAATGTTCACGTGATAGATGGCAGTCCAATAGAAGGTTTCACCTTGAATACCAAATTGTGCAGGCAAGGATGATAGTTTAACAGCCACCTGTCTAATAGATGCTACAACTGCAACACGTTCAGAAGCAGACATCATGGTATCCCATTCCTACAGTATCCAGAAAACCATGTAAATGAAAAATCAGAAAAATTCAAAGCAACAAATTCGTTCAGTAGTCAGAATTTCTGTGATTCAAATGTCAAAAAACCACCATACCTTCTCATCTCTGATTTTAGCAACATAACTTCTGATGGTTAGATGTTCATTTGTTGTACCAGTAGCAGAACATAGAAGTTCTTCTAAAATGTTTGCCTACAAAAAAATAAAGCAAACACCACAGTAATTTCAAAGATTAAAGAACACCGGATTTTTTTGGGTCTAACTAAACAACGAGCCCAATAATAAGTTCACAATATGGATAGAAACTACAAAAAACACCATAACATAGAGTCCAGTGCCATATTCCGTGGACTTGCTTGTATAAAGGGTTTGAACATTCCATGTAAAAAACACCAGTAATTTCAAAGCTTAAAGAACACCAGAATTTTTTGGGTCCAGCTAAACAACGAGCCCAGTAATAAGTTCAGAATATGGTTAGAAACTACAAAAAACACCATAACATCGGTGTACATATTCCGTGCACTTGCTTGTATAAAGGGTTTGAACATTCCCCATAAATTCAGTATAACAAATTCACTGACCGCAATTTTTGACAGGGAAACACACAGATCCTATCTGTCCTTAACACACACCCATACTACACCAGGAGGTCACCATGACAAAACACAGTCTGGATCTGAGAAGCTGAAACATATGGGAATCAGAATTTCTGTTCCATTTAATAATTTTCCTGCAGTCTAGGGCCAAGCTTGGACTGTCAAAGCTAAGTCCAAGTTCAAAATGGCTAGTCAACATGGTACCAAAAGTGCAGATTGGCTCCAACCAAAGCATGGCCACACCATAATAAAAGTGCCCTCCCTTAAAGTTTACAGGAAGTAGAAGCCAATCAGACACGTTCTGTGTAATCAAGGACACAACTCCATTAGTGCATCCACATTATGCAAAACTAGCCTCACACTCGAGGCCAGCCTGCTGATGTGTAATCTGTTGTTTTCATGGTGTACATCTAAACAATGGCAAATGCCCATTTGATTCACAAACTAGGACAGTGAAGTTCTTCGAACTTGAAGCAAAATTTCTACAGGGAAGGAATACATAATAAAATTGATACCTAAAGTTGATCTTTACCTGCCTACTTTTCCATTGCATATATGATCTTTCATTAAGAAAATCAGACTTGAAAGTTCCATTCAAAAGCCCAAGTGCGATATGGGTAAGATCAATTTGTCCACTCATTTTCCTTGCTGCCAACTGCATCAAATTCCGCCTAGTGCATGAATCCATTGCTTCTGAAATCTAGTAAAGAAGCACTAATTACTCCAGAGATTTAACCAGCAATTAAACAAACATTGACAGCAAGCACAAGTATGCAAGCAACAAACACTATCAGGCTGGTAATCCTTAGTTGATTAAAAACAAGACTGTGATATCATAATTAGCCACTTCAAAACCATCAATCCTGACAAGCAATGATACTAGATTAAAGGAACATTTATTGCTTTCTCAATCCCTCCTTCCTCTTTCTCTCTTTTTATTTTTTTTTTCTTTTAAGGTGTGGGGGAATCGTGAGTGAGAATAACTTCTAAAGGGTGGTTTTCAAGTTAATACCTTGCACGATTACACCTGAATTTAGAGATTGCATAGGCTAAAAGATAGTAATTAGAACTCAGCATACGAAAATTAGCTTCCTAAAACCAAAGTAATACTGATCTAATGACCAAAGATAGTAATTAGAACTCAGCATAAGAAAATTAGCTTCCTAAAACCAAAGTAATACTGATCTAATGACCTCACCATGTATATTGATGCTCTAATGTGACAAATTAAGTTGAGATCTATGACCTGTCTTTATCCAACATCTTGGGAGACATTTCATTGTCAGATAATTTTTACAGTTAAAATGCAGAGTTAAAATTCGAAAATATATTTACCGTGTGGATACATGTACATGGTCACAGATTAACTATAATATGAATGTTTGTTGAGAAATGATGGTCTTATAATACCAGATCTTACAAACTCTCTCTTGAATTCACTAAGTAGCACTGAGTTGGAGAAGACTATTTGTATCACGAAAAAATTTCCATATAACATATTATTAAGGAATTACATATAACACAATCCTATAACTTGCCTGCATCTGAACACGGACAATGTCCATTAGTTCTGACTTTCTTCCAACAGACTGAGATTGTGATTGCATTTTATCCCTTTTACTCTTCAACCCTGACAAAAATTTAGAAGTCTTTTCCTTCCTTCTATCCTCAACTGAATTTGCTTCAACCCTATTACAGGAAGAAAGCAAATATGAAATGAGAAAGAAACTGGGAGAAAGAGAGGCGTTAAAGTCCACAATATATCAAGCATTGGAGATGCTAATGTGTGCAAGAATGTAAAAATGCAAGACACAAACGTTATCAAGACATGCACGAGCACAGGCAAACACAATCATGCAGAGAGAGAGAATACCCAGAAAAAAATATAGATGCAAGCAAAAGTTCGTAGGCTGATTCCCGCAAGTCGTCATCAGACAATCCTTCAAAAAACCTGAGATTATGTATCAGTGCACTCAAAACACTATGAAAGTACATTTTTCATGTGAAATCTTTGAAACGGGGAATGAGTTGATGAAACTAAAACCTAACTGCAAGCATTTTTTTTTTCTCGTCAAGATTTCCACCTATAACTGACAAATGTAAAACCTAAACTATCCAACCAATACCTGTCTTTAGGCTAGGTAATCCAAGTGAAGGAATTGGAAATTCAGAATTCTCTAAGGGCCTGGTAGGTGCATTTGTCGCCGGTTCATATCTGGGACCGCTGTCATCCCCAGACGTAGTGGCCTTCTCAACATGTACACGATCCATTTGACTTGATAAACATGATGTATCAGCCGCTTGTTTAGCATACAGAGGAGGAGGCGCACGCCTAGGGGGAGAACCAGCTGACTCTGGTTCGGAAACAACAAAATAGGAGCTCCTCGTTTGAGAATGTATCTGCAGCTAAAAAGAAACGAGTTGTTATTGTAGTTTCCAGAAATTAATCATCACAAAGAAGGAAGGATCCAAAACTTTAACTCTTCGATTAGCAAAAACAACTAGCATTTATAATTCTATAATCTCCGTGCCACGTATCACAACATTTTATTTTTTGAACAGTAAATAACATCAAAGAAAAAATCCGCATTAAATGAACTCAGGAGCTTAATCTCTTTAATTACCGTGACAGGATAAGCGGATTCATCCGAGTACTTGTTAGTCGCTTCCGTAACATCAACGACTCCACCTGCTAAGAACAACACAGTTCATTTTTAATTAAGCCTCGGTTTTCTCGGCAACCAAATAGAAAGTAAAGAATAATAATACCTGATTTAACGCAGTGGATGATATAATCGGCGCTAAGAGAATCAAAATCGAGATTGGAGAGTGAATTAGTAGGACCAGATGGAGTACGAAGCTCTTTGATCAAACCTGACGATAACAGAAACTCTAACAGCTTTCGGCGATCGCGACGGTAGTGATGTAACAGCGTAGCTTGCTGCTCCATTTTATGCCCATACAACTAAGCACGAATAGTCTAAAACTTTAGGGAGTTTGGGTTAGGTTATGAGTATTAGCGTTATTGCTAGGCTAGCTGAGGAACAAGAGTGGGAGCTGTAGAAACGAGAGGAGGGATTGTGTGTGTGCGTGTTTTATTCATTCATTTATTTATTTATTTATAAAGAGAAAAGGTATATTTCGGGGCGCGCGAAAAGACGACGGTAAAAAGACATTTGCACCTTTCACAGAGATGCTTTTCTGCTTCTCTCAGTTTTTAATTTTAAAACCTAATCCATCTCTTGCGGTTTAAGCCCGTATCAGCTGAAAACGAGCCTGTACACCGCTCTACGTGAGCCCACGTTCAAAAAAGGGCTGCATCTCAAAATCAATATCATTTTTTGATGAGGCTCATATAAATTTGTAATGGATGATAAGCCTGATTCATGTATAAAAATTATTCGGGAAATACAGTGTAAATTATGTTTTTTTAAAAAAATTTATTAAAATTTAATATCATTTATATATTTTAAATTATTTTAATGTACTGATATCAAAAATAATTTTTAAAAAATAAAAAAATATTATTAATATATATTTTAATATGAAAAATTATTTAAAAAACAATCGCTACCGCATTTCAAATATTCTCTCCAATCATATATCTTTTAGTTAAAAGTAGCAAATTAATGCTTTTTCCTATTCACGTTCTGATTTAACTAACTAGTGGGTTGAATATATTGTTTTTAGAAAACAATTAATATATAAACTTATCTTACATGTTTTTTATAGCAAATGCAAAAACAAAAGTTAAATAATTAGATTAAAAACAAATAAATTCAATTCGAAAAAAAAAATGAGATGTTGATATTTAACTTGTCAAACCAGTAAACGGATCCCACTTAATTTAATAATTATTAATTTTAAATATTTTATTTTATTTAATTATATACTAACTAGGTGCATAAGAGATTTTTACACCAGTTCTTTTCTTAAAACAATAACGAAGATGTGTGGGATTGAAATAAAAATATAAACTTAATTTTTTAAAAGTCCAATAACAACAAGAGATTTTTTGAAGTCCAATAAAAAAGGATAAATAATTAATATGATGATATGTTTTTTTAAGGGTTAAAAATACATCAAATTAAGAAATTAAAAAAAAAAAGGCAGTTCATGCACTAAATTAAAAGATATTCTATATAAAAAACATCATAAAATTTTATTTAAAAAAACAATAAAAAAATTCAATAAATAATAAAAATAAATAAAAAAATTGAAATAAAAAAACTAAAATGACCAAAAAAACATCAACGAACCAAAAAAAACTAATAGACACGCGGGCTTGGCTTGGGTTGCCCAGCATATCTAAGCTAATTTAAATTTTGTTTTTTAAATGATGGACAACACATTGTTTGTTCCTCCTATATTTCAATCATTATGGTGGCTAGAAAATCAAAAAATGCTTTTTTTGCCAAAGAAACCCATTCTTCAACCAATATTTTTATCCAAAAATACTGAGAAAACATCCTGGATATCTTGATAAGCTCATTCATCGCCTCAAAAAAACTGTCAAAAAACCTGAAATCAACCTGAAACGTTCAAAATTCTGTTTGAACTCAGATATATTGATTAAGGCAATTTGAAAGTGAAAAACACCTAAGTAGAACTCTCATCACCAAATAGAACATGTTGACACCGAGATCAACCATTTTGATATTTAAAATCGATGTCAATGATGATTTTCTCTCCCTATTATTAAAATCTAAAACTTTATCTCTTCTCTCTCATACCAAAGACTGAAAAATAAAAAAAAATAAAGTTTGTACCACAATTGATTTTAAGAAAAAAACAAAAAAAAGGTGGGACCTAATTTTTATAATTCAAAAGGTATAGGGGCTAAAGTGAATATTTCACCGAAAAGTTTGAAAATGCCACTCATCTCCTACATGTTTTTCACTTTAGTCCTTTGTCTTTTATTTTTTTTTACCTTAAAAATTTCAACTAAATTAGCCTCCAATTAGGTATTTACATGATAATTTTTTTATAAAAAAAAAGAAAGAAAGGGAAAAAAACTCATAGACACAGTAAATCCATAATGCCCATAAGTATGTGTATAAAATGCATGGTGGAATAATATTTCCCCTATGCCTTTTAAAGTATTGTAAACTAGTTATTTGACTTGTGCTCTACCACGAGTCATATATTTGTTTCAACTAAAAAAAATTAATATGCAGGCTTTTCCGACATGCTTTCTTACATAAAAAAATTATAAGTGCGAATCAAAAAACTTATGCATATTTCTAATTAAATAAATCAAGAACTGTTTATGTTAAGAAATGAAAAGAAAAGGTAATTAAAGATGAAGGTAGAAAAATAAAAATAAAAAAAACAATTGTAGATCAATAAATTTGATCTCGCAACACGGGTCATTTACTCAATTATGTTTAGTGACTTTTTTATTAAAATCAATTTTTAATTAATCAAATGATAATATAAATAAACACACACGTGAAATTGACCAAATAAAATAAAATAAAATAAATATTATGCAAGGTTGTACATATTACAAATAATATAAATATAAGAATTATTTAAAAAACAAATTAAAAAAATGATGTTAACTAAAAAAGGCAAAATTAGAAGGAAAAAATAAAGAAAGTTAGGTCCTGCTAGACTTGACAAGCCAGACCAGCGCGCCTGGCTCATTTAGAAAGAGACCACGCGAGGGGGCTTAATTTTTTAATTGGTAATGATGTGGATGACATGTCTTCCACTCCAAAGTTTTTTGAAAAAAAAAAGTCAAAAGACATGTCGTCTATTTTTCCTTAGATTTCAACCACCATAATGGTTGAAATATCATGCTGATGGTTTTTTAACCTAGAAACTCATTTTAGCCCAAAACACTTAAAACAACCATAGACATCAATATAAACTCGTCAATGACCTTAAGAAAAAACTAAAACAAATTACAAAAACCCTAAATCAACTTGAAATCAAAGCTCTTCCCGAGTTTAGATCTAGTTTTTTTTTTAGGAAATTCTAAGGTGAAAAAACACATAAGTGAAACTTCTATCATCAAATGAAACTCATTAACACCAAGATCGACCATTTTAGTGGCCATAATCAGTGTTGATGTTGAGTTTCTCTCTCTTCTGTTGAAATTCAATGATTTTCTCTCTCTTCTCTCAAACTAATGACTTAAAAATCAGATAAATAAAGTTTTTAACTACAATTAACTTTTTTTTTCAAGTTTAAAATATTTAAGGGACCCGATATTTATAATGAGGAAAGATAAGGTTCACAATGAACATTATGCCCAAAGTTTTAAAAAAAGATATCCATTTCCTCCTTTTTTTATTTATTTTTGGTCCCTTATCTTTTAATATTACTCTTTCCTAATAAGTTAAATTGGCCTATAATTTGGTCTTACAAGGATAAAATAAAAAAAGTATTGGAATGAAAAAAAATTAAGAATAGTGAGTCAACAATATTTTGTAAGGGAATTTACAATGCAATTTGCATAATGAATCCCTTATGCTTTCTAGATTTGGTTATAACCAGATAACGCACTGATATTACATTGTGAATAGGTTTTCAAGTCAATTTTTAACAAAATAAAAGAGGACATGATATCATTATTAAAGATGTGCTTTCCAGTATTATGATTTTTTTTAATTGAAGAACAAAAGGATGATGTATACACTTAACAAAATGAAATTAAAAATATATGAATTGATAAATTAAAAAATAGTTGTAAACTAATTAAATACTAAAGCAAGAAGTCAATCTCCATAGTAAGAAGTAAAAGATAAATGTAAAAGCAAATACTTTGCTTTGGCTATTTTTATTGCCTTGTATGTTTACTTTTGTTTATCTTAAAGGTTAATAATGATTGTCATATGCAAGTAGTTTTTATTTTAATAAACTCATCGTGTATATACAACTTATTTATTTAAAACTTTATAGACATAATTTAAAATAAATTACAATAATATTTTTGAAGTATTATGAACTTATAGAAACAATTTAAAAGATTAATTAATATTTAGAAAATTAAAATTTAATATTTGTTAAAAAATAGAGAAAGGTTATTAATTAAAAATAATTTTTTAAAAAATAATTAATGAAAATATGAAAAAAGATATCAGACCCACATGCTTGACTCAAAATAAAAAAACCTTAAGCCTGCATGCCTAGCTAAATTTTTCTTTTAAAAAAGCAAATAATTCTTAAAATACAATATATTTACAAAGGACCAAAATCTAGTCCAAAAAACTGAAAGCAATATGTTTTTGGACATGATCAAGAGTTTTGTTTTTGACAAATATGAAATTATAAATGATTTACTTCAACATCTACAATTTCATCATGTTATATACATAAAAAGCCAATTAAAAAAACAAATAAAGAAGTTTAAATGGATTTTAGATCAATCTATCAAATATAAACATGATTGATTTAATTATAGATAAAAATTACACAAAAACTTTAGGGATAATAACAAAAAAACATCATATAGTTTGATTGCTTTTTCACTTTTGAGAAATTACACTTTATATCATAGGTCGAACAAAAATATCAAAAATAATTAAAAAAATGAAATTATCCTCGTATATAATATATGAGAAACAATATATCACACTTGCACTCTACACTTTATCTTGTATTGCTTTGTGTCTCCTAAAAATCACAATCTCTATGTTCATTGGTAACAAAATCAACGCTAGAATTTATTTGTTAAACTCTTTTGTTCTTGATAAAATTGAACTAAGTCCCACCTCAATTGATAAAGAATTCTTCTTGAAAAATGATTTATTTGTTAAACTCTTTTGTTCTTGATAAAATTGAACTAAGTCCCACCTCAATTGAGAAAGAATTCTTCTTGAAAAATGCAACAAAGAACAAGTTTTATGCAATGGTGCTTCCAAGGTTTGATGAAAGGGTTAGAAGGCTAAAATCTTCTCATTGATTCAATTCCCTTAAGAAAAACCCTCTCTAAGCCAAGCCAAAACTTCTCACCGATTCAATTCCCTTTTCATACCAAACCCACTTTAGAATTCTTCTTTTTTTTTATGCCAAACCCACTATAGTTTAACCAGAGGGTACTAATTGAACCTAACCTTATGTTGTAGTTTATGACTCAAAGATAGATGTCGAGGTGGAGGAGAGCGAAGCGGAATGGTAAAGAGATATTAGGAAAAAATATTAATACTCCTTGGATGGTTAAGGTTCCTTGAGCGACTAAATTTTCTTAAATGGTTTAGGGTCTACCATAAATATATAATATATAACCCAATTTTTGATATAGTGAAAAATAAAAGCTCTTTGTTCTTGTGGATGTTGGCACATTACTGAAACATGTTAAATCTTA
>Ga0325410_1005636_pt1 | contig 13818 bp, 8 predicted proteins | sample PopdelMetagenome_16_FD_206182 | JGI IMG/M metagenome (GOLD analysis project Ga0325410, IMG submission 206182) | Populus deltoides microbial communities from Bellville, Georgia, United States - Xylem-PdIQD-R3 | ecosystem: Host-associated > Plants > Phyllosphere > Stem > Wood/Secondary xylem... | reverse complement strand
TTTCCATCGAGGCGTAGATGATTGTGTATTTGTCGTAGTATCCATAGCCTCCATCGTCAACTAGGCCACAAAAACACCAATTTCCTTCAAATCTGTGCAAACCCAATAAGATAAAGATAAGAAATTTAAAAAAAAAATACACGATTCAAATTAGAGTAATTATTAATTGAGATAATCGTGCACAGTCCCTTTACGAAAGTGATTGGTTGCTGAGAAAAGAGAGAATAAAGAGTACCGGATCTTTTCTTTTCTTGCAATTTCTCGGTAACCAAACAGAGCGTAAAATTAGAGGGGGAGACAGAGAGGGTTGCAGGTTTCGTTCGTCTGCCGATTTGGGGGAGAGGAATTTTTTACTAGTGTTGCAGAGACAAGGGGGAGTGTTTAGCACCGTGGTAGTTATTGTGATTGTGGTTTAAAAAAATAGATATTTTGTTAAAATTGAGATTGAAATTGTGATTGAACAAAAAAATAATTTAATATGTTTGGTTAACAAATTGTTTTTCAAATTTTAGATTATAAAATAATTAATATATATATATATATTAATGATTTTTAATTTAAATATTGTAAATTTAACTAGTGCTATTAGATCATGAAATAAATAATACTTTATATAAAATATTTTTTATTATTTAATTAAACTATCTACAATTTCATCACGTATGAAATACATCCGACAATGCTATAGTTTTCTTGATTTTTTAAGTGTGCAACAACATCAGGTAAAATATAATCAGGAATAAAATTGAAATTGCGATCAAATTTTGCAAATGTTGCGTCATCAATAAAACACAATTAAAAATAAAATTTAATTTTTTTATTGGGTCAGACCCGGTATAATGTATTTAACTTTGAACCGGACTCAATCCGACCAAAATCATACACCACTGTTCACATGAACAGTGCTGCATTTCTCCATTGTGCACTCAAAAGTGAACAGTGGAGCTCTCCACTATTCACTCCACTATTCACTTTTGAATGCGCGGTGGAGAAGTGGAGCTCTCCGCTCCACATTAAGAACCCGTTTGTTAACGAGGTTGTGTCTGCGTTTTATTTAAAACGCAGATGCAACCTGTTTGGTTAACAAAATAACACAGTTTACTGTGTATGGGTTCCACGCAAATTTACGTTCGAGACGCAGGAAAAGAAGAAGCAGCAAAATGCTGCTTCTTGCGCACTGTTCATGCTAATTAATTAGCATGAACAGTGTAGCATACACTGTTCACGCCAATTAATTAGCATGAACAGTGTAGCGCATACACTGTTCACTCAGTGTAGCACTGTTCATGCTAAAAATAATTAGCATGAACAGTGTAGCATACACTGTTCACGCAGTGTAGCATACACTGTTCTGGTCCGACTGGTTCCAGCCGGACCGGTTCCGGTTCAAAACTTTAAATGCATTGAAATAGGTCCGACCCAGTACAATAAAAATTATTTTTTATTTTTTAATTGTGTTTTATTCAAAAAACTAGTATTTAACATTATTTAATGACCCATTGTCGGATGTATTTCATACGTGATGAAATTGTAAATAGTTTAATGAAATAATAAAAAATATTTTATATAAAGTATTATTTATTTCATGATGTAATAACAATAGTTAAATCTACAATATTTAAATTAAAAACCATCAATATTAATATATATATTTTTAAATTATTTTATAACCTCAATTTCAAAAGCATTATTAACCAAACACATTAAACTACTTTTTGTTCAAACTCAATTTCAACTACAGTTTTAACCAAACACCTATTTTTTCAAACCAACCTCAACTAAAAGTACTTTTTATAAAACAACTTTTTTCAAACCACAACCACAACAGCTACCGCAATACCAAACACACTCAAGCAGCATAGAGCTGCTTTCAGTAACCTATGTTTTTAACGCAGGAATTGTTGGGACCCACAAAGCTGAATTAAGTTTTCAGCCGATATCAAATATGATGTTTACGCGGTTAGCTTTAAAAGCAGAAACTACCGCGTAAACAAACACCATCAGAGCCTAAAAACTCACCGCTTTTTTGATGGCAACGGCTGTAATTTTTTGAGGAAGTGTTTGTTTTTGTGTTTTAAAAGTATTTTTAAAATTATTTTAAAAAATTATTTTTTTATTTTAAATTAATATTTTTAGGTAATTTTGATGTGTGGATATTAAAAATAATTTTTAAAAAATAAAAAAATATATTATTTTCATGCATTTCCAAACATAAAACATTTTAAAAATAATCATTATCACACCCACAAACACCCTCTAATTTTTTTACTGTTTTTTTATGTTATTTGTATAAAACTTGTTTTATCTTATTGATGATTAAATATATTAAAATAATATATTTTGATTTTTTAAAATTTATTTTTAATATTAATATATTAAAAAAATTAAAAATTATTAAAACAAAAATTGTTAGCAATTAAATAAAAAAATTAAGTTTTCCACTGCATTCTTATGTTATTTATATAAAACCCATTTTACCTTGTGTTAGCGATTAAATAAATTAAAATAATATTTTTTATTTTTTAAAATTTTGTTTTTAACATTAATATATCAAAATAATTTAAAGCAAAAACAAAATTTCAAAATTGCTTTTGCACCTAAAAAATAAACGGTGTTGTATTGTTTAGTATTGTAATAATAATTACTTTTTAAAGTACTTTTAACACCAACATATTAAAACAATCTAAAAAAACTAAATATAAATTAATTTAAAGTAAAGAAAAAAAATTAATTTTTCTTAAAAGTACTTTTAAAACATAAAAACAAACAAACTCTTATTCATGATCCATACTTCAACAAGTTTTAACACGTAGTTTTGTTAATTCATTATTGACTCACTTCTATCTCCATTATTATTATTATCAAAAACACTAAAGATCCTAGTAATATTATTGTGCATCTACTCACATTATTATTGATTGTAATAGTATAATTATAAATTTATCATTGGCAAAAAAACAATGACTAAGCTTTCAGGGTAAGATTGTCTTTTCATCATGACACAATTGTCTCTGGCATATTTTATGGAGTTATATTTGTCATTCCAATTTTTTTTTACGCAATAGAATTACTATTTTGACCTTGAAATACAAAACACTTATGCTTTTGCCTCAGGGAAACAATTGTTGGCGTGTGTAGGCGGCCCTGCGCCTTTTAGGCGATGCGCGCGAGGCCTTTTGGCCACCAAAAATAGCATTCTAGGGCGGCATTTGAAAGATCTCAATATCCTCTACATGGTGGTGTGGCGCATGTAACAACATCGCTGCTGGTTTGTTGTTCGAGTTCATTTTTTTCCCTCCTTCTCTCTCTCCACCTTAAAATTTGCACCACCCACGAAAATTTCATAGTAGCCCATGGGCAGGGGTAATGGTGATTTTAATTTTTATTTTTTGAATTGTCATTTTTTTCTATCTTTTTATATGATTGAATTTTTTTTAAAAAAAATATCATTTAATATTTAATTTATTAGAAATTAGACTTCATGATTTTTCTAGATTTTGTGCTTTAGGTCTAATGACTAGGGTTATAGGTTAAAAAAATTAACACTATTTTTTTTAAAAAAAAAGACTTCATAATTCTCTTTATTTTTTTATCAGATTATTCTAGTTATATAATTTAAGCAGCGAATTTGACATGATATCCCATATTGGCTTAGCTCTAATCAATGTTGTGACATATTTATCATGAATATTTTTTTATATATTTTTTTAACCCTATTTCAATATATAAATATTATTTTTTATTCAAAAAAATCAGACTATGCATGAAAACATAAACATAGAGGTTTACTGTAACAGTGTTAAACGTGCACGAGGTACACGCTTCAGCAAGTTGTCCAAAACAGTGCCTAAGGGTACTGGCAGCCATGCCAATAGTGGGATAAATCGGCAGCGCAGATTTATGCGGCTGTAGGTTCGTCAAAGGAAAATCAGCAACGCAGATTGTTGACGAACATGGGCTTGACGATGGAATGTTCAAGCCAGACAGGAAAACTCGTCAGGGGTATAGGCTGACGAGAACAGGGGCTGTCGAGGAATTCGGCAGCGCAAACATTGGCAGCCCGCACGCAGATGCAAATTTGGCAGCGCAGGAATTGGCAGCCTACACGCAGATGCGAATTCGGTAGCGCGTAACGGCTTGTGCAAGTCATGGGTTCGACTTGGCACGATCTAAAACTTGGACGAAGGACTATCCAAGGCATACGAGTGACTCAACAGCTGACGCAATAAGAGCTGACAGATGGGGCTATTAGGTGGGCATGCAGAACTTGGGTTAGTGGCAGTCATGGTCTTCCTAGATCATGGGGCAAAACGTGGATGAAGTGGCAGCATCATGGGGGCAGAATGTGGGAGCATAACTAGGGTGCTCTCCAAGCTACTGAGATCATGGAAAACATAAGGGAGAAAGTGTCTCACTATGTCCTGAAAAATAGGAGATCATGGGTGAGCCTTGCAGCTCACATACTTGACTATAAATAGTTGTTGATGCTCTTACATGTAAGCACGAGATAGGAATGCATAGAGAGGAAATAACGTGTGTAAGCTTGGTCGTGTAGCAGGCGAATTTTATGCATAGCACACATTGTGTAATCTTTTGTTGATGAAATAAATAAAGGTTGAGAGTTCTTCTTGTATTCTCGGTGTACTTTGTATTGTGCAATCTACTTGTATATTCCACTTGTCTACGTAACGAGAGAAAGTGTGGGAAACCTCTTGGGTGAGTGAAACACTTAGTTGCTAAGCAAACACAAGTGGCATTGACGAGGGAAGGCTGAGTCTAGTGAGGGACTAGGTTACTGCATGAGTTTATTCGCGGAGTGAAAAATTATCCCGTGACACTTACCATAACATGACCGAGGGAATTTTGATGATTGCCGAAGCAAAAACTAAAAGAAAATAATATAATATTTTTTTTAACTTTGCATTGTTGATCAGCTAATGACTAGATTACATGTCGGTGTTAATGTCATTTTCAAGTTTACAGGAATTTCTCCTCCATCAAATGGCAGTTGAAAAATTCTTGCTATATAATTTAACTAGTTGTATATTAGATTTAGTCTCTGAAAATTATAAATTTAAGTTTTTTTAGAGCTATTAAAAATTTATATATTTGTTAATTTTAAAATTATAAAATTAATCAAAATAATTTTAAAATTATAAAATTAATCAAAATATGTTTACTGGCCAAATACCCTAATTAATAATAATAAAAAAAATCTGGCCACATGAGGTCATTCCAATTGGATTCTTGTCGAGATGGTGGTAGCGACAATGTCATCCAGCGGTGTTGATGATTCTTTGGGATTTTTCTTCAACATTCTGAAGATAAAATTCCCAACGAGTCCTTTTCTTCCAAAGTGGATCAAATTTCTTCAAAGATATAATTCGATTCATTGCAACTGTGTTTTATAATAATATTCGATTATGTTCGTAATGATCGCCTCATGGAACTTATCATGTTCGAAAAGATGGAGGCAGTCTGGCAGCTGCATCCAATCAGCCAAGACTATTAATTTTATAATTTTATTTGTTATTTATATTTTAAAAATATTTTGAAAAATAATAAATATCATACTCTAAAAACCCTTTTAATTTTTTAGATTTTTTTTTAGGGATATTTTTAAAGTTAATATTAACATACAAGTGTAAAAGGTAGAATCCCACTAGGGAATTCTAATATTAGGATTTCTTTTTCTCAGAATCACTTATCTTATCTCAACGATGGAACCACACTAATTAATAAATTCTACAAATGTAATGATTGGAAATCCCCATTAAGTAATTTTGGAAAGAATATTTAGATAAAGTTAGTATTAATCCATTACAAATACATTAAAAAAATACACTCTTAAGCATAATTTTTAGACCCGATCCGGTCCAAGGTTCAAGTTTCGGGTTTTGATCGGGTCACCAGGTCGTCCGGATCAATTTTTTTAATCAAAACAACGTCGTTTTAGTAGTAAAAAAAAAAGTCAACAGGTTGCAACCGGGTTTTTGACCAGGTCACACCGGATTTTTCTTTTCCTTATTTTTTCTGCAATCCGGCTGGGTCCCGGATCAATCCGTCGAGTCGGGTTTCAAAACTATGATCTTAAGTGATGCCACGTTACTTTTAATTACAAAACATAAATATTTATTATCTGAAAGATAAATATTAAGTACGAGAAGATTTTCACCGTTCACTTACAAATTCGGTTATAATTATTTTACTTCTCAGAATCTGGTAATAACGTAAAATAATATAATGTCATGGATAAATAAGAAAATGGACACCGACAACAATTAACATTGAAGTCCTGATTTCTTTTCAACATTTTGTCATAGATAGAGATGCCTTGACCCCAGAATCCAGATGATGCGATCATTAGGCGCAAGGGCTTAATCCCAGCAAGCAGTAGACAAAGATGATGAGGCAGGAACGGAACATCTGAAACGCACTCCAATTCCAGCCACATTCTGATGAATAAGCAGCCACATCCTTTTTGGAACGCACTATGCTATTAGTGGTTGGTTCCACTCGTGAAGAAAAAAAAAAAAAAAACCAATGCTGATGGGAGATTTTAATGGCTGTTGAACCAAACTCCTCTGGCAATGTTCCAATACTCTTAATAATTAACAAAAACTAAAACATCTAGGTAAATCATCGTAGGGTTTTTCATTGTTTATCATTTCACAATTCATCGTCAATTGTAATGGTGAATTTTTTAAAATAACTTTTAATTTAATCATTGATTTTTTTTATATACAATTAAGTCCTTTAGAGCCTAAATTAAAACCAAATTACATATTTTTTGGGGGATGAGGGTTGAATTGAAAAATAAAGGACTAAAGTGACAAAAGTGGGTAACATAAGTGATCGGTCTGAATTTTTTTTGAAAATTTCATTTACATTTCCCGTCTTTTTAATCTATTAGGTAACCGGTCTCTATAATTTTAAAAAATACATATTTGTTACCAAACTTTATTTCCTTTTTTTTTAGAAAAAGAGAGGAGTTCATCGGATTTCGGCTTAAAAGGAAAAGGTTGTTGTTGGGAAAGATCTAAACCACCAAAACATTTGATTTTTGTGTCATATGATTCCATATGATAATGAGGGTTATGATTAGGTTTTTTTTTACATTGAAAACACCTGAAAAACATATATCAGCTCAGGAATATTTTTTGTTTTAGGTTGATTTTGGGTTTTCGATCGATGTTATGCATTTTGGAGGCCATGAATTGGTTTAACAAGGTTCTCAGGGTATTTCTTAGATGTCCTAGGTAAAAAATGAGTTAACAATAGGTCTCTGGGTCAAATTAAAATAGCATCATTTGCCCCATTTAACTTTAAAAAAATAAAGGCCCGCACGCGGGGGTCTTTTCTTGATTGGGTCAAGCGCTAGGCCTGGCTTACTAGATCTAGTAACGCCTAACTTCATTCTTTTTTTCTTTAATTTTTTATATTAATGGTTTTTTATATATGTGTTTTTTTTAATTTATGTTTTAATTGAGATCCAATCTCTATGTTTTTTTTTTTGTAGCCTTTGTTGAAAAATGATTATAGGGTATGTTTAGTTTTTTCAAATGTCAGTATTATTCATCTATAATTTTTTTTGTATATTTTATATATATTAAATATTTATTTTTATAATATTTTTAACATATGCAACCTTGAATAATTTTTTTCTTTCATTTTATTCAGTAATTTTAGATGTGTCAATCTCTATTACAAATTGATTTTCATAAACAAATTCATTAAACTCAATAACAAATCATAAACATGTAACCCTATTACTTGTATTATTTACATTTTCATAAACATGCTGATATGAATCCTATCAGTACAAGAACAAATCATTTTGTGTCGTGTAAATATACTATACTATATGACACATGTTAGTTATTGCTGCCAGTCCTACTAGAATTAGTTAGAGACAAGTGTAAATAATACAAGCAAATAAGAAAAATCAAAAGCACAAGTATTAGAGGAAAATTTCTTGTTTCATGTGTGCTGTCATTGTCCATGTATGTTGTGTTGTCATTCTTCCAACAATGTTTTCGTTGGTATGTCCCTGCGTGTAGGTTATGACATGTATTATATCTAAAGCTAAATGGTTTGGATTCTTTTTTTGTATATTTTATACTGTTCATCAAGATATAATATATTATGGATTAAAGTAGTGTAATGAAGTACCTGTTTTTATAAAAAAAACACTTGCTAGGCATATAGTTGGGGATGCTATTGTTTTTTCCAGGTAATACATTTACCATTGAAATGATGTATGGGGACACTTCGGGTTTTTTGGGATATGGTACTGGGGAATAACATGATTACTAGACACATGACACTGAGGCCAGACATGTCAGCCAGACCCGCGTGCCTGGATCTGTAGACCCCTATAAAATTCAAACCATATCTTCTCATTAAAATAGTTAATGTTTTATGTTTATCAATTTGTTATTCTTTCAATATAAATTATATCTTCTATTATTAGTATTATTATTATTAATATTGTTGTTTTTTTATTATTATTATTGTTATTGTTATTATGATTTTTCAAGTAAACTTGGGTCAGACATGTTTGTCACACTCAGATAACATAGGTCAAAAAATTATTTATAAATGAAGTATAAATAATTTATAAACAACAAACCATTAGAAAAATATAATTTAATGTTTTCTATCTAAAAATTCAAATCACATCTTTCCATTGAAATAGTTCATTTTTTATCTTTAGAAATTTGTTATTTCTTCAATAGAAATTCTATGAAGACCCACGCGCCTGGGTTTGCCTAGGTATGCTAACCCAAGCCTGGAGTCTTCACACCCTGCAGGGGCTGTAGACTTGCGTCTAGGGTCTGCACACTCACACCTGGAAAGGAGTGTCTAAAAGTTATTGATATTTTTTTATTATTATTATCATTAATAAATTAAAAAATAATATTATTACTATTAAAGAAAAATCATAATTTTAATTTCAAGAGATTAAAAACTATAAAAACTTGGGTCAGACATGTTTAATATTATTATAAATATTATTAAATTTGAAATAAATATTATTACTATCGAAAAGAAAAAATCAATTATTGTTGTTGTTGTTGTTGTTGTTAACTTAGGTGTGGTATCCCCTTCCAGACCCAAGTAACTATGGGCTAAAAAGGGGCATTGGCCCAAGAATCTTGGGTCCGATGTTGCAGCCTGACCTAGGGCTTGTAGGCTTGACATTTAAAAAGAGCTCAAAGCTCATGGGTATGACTTTGTAGCCAAACCCACTTAAAACTTATGTGAGACAAGTTTAATATTATTATTAATATTATAAATATGATTATTTGTATTATAAATATGTTTATTTTTATTATTATTAATAAATTTGAAAAAAAATATTATTAATATTGAAAAACAACCATATATTTTATTTGAAGGGTAAAATTAAAAATTATTATTGTTAATAAATTTTTTAAAAAAATATTATTATTGAAGAAAAACTATATATTTGATTTGAAAGGATTAAAAAACTATAAAAATTTGGCCAAACGAGTTTATCATCATCATCATCATCATAATTGATAAATTTGAAAAACAATATTATTATTATCGAAGAAAAACCATAAATTTTATTTAAAGGAATTAAAAACTATAAAAGCTTGAGCCATACAAGTTTAATATTATTAAATTCATTGATATTATTAAATTTGAAATAAATATTATTAAGATAAAAAAAATCATAGATTTGATTTGAAAAGTAAAATCAATTGTTGTTGTTGTTATTGTTAACTTGGGTCTGACATCCCCTTTCGGACCTAAGTCAATTGGGTCTTGCAGCTTCACCTGACCCAAGGATGTTGAATACGGTGTCCAGACCCGTTGCTCTTGGGTCCAACGACTGACCCAAGTTTCTGGGTCCGTCGTCATGACCCACGACTCTTAGGTCTGGCGTCTAGACCCATAACTCTAGAGTGTGGCGTTTGGATTCAGCGTTCTTGGGTTTGGTGTTATAGCCAGACCCACTTAAACTTGGGACATGCAATTTTAATATCATTATTAATATTAAAAATATAATTTGGTTGTATTATAAATATTCTTATTTTTATTATAATTAATATTATTAATATAATAATTAATAAATTTGAAAAAAATATTATTAATATTGAAAAACAACCATAGATTTGATTTGAAGGGTAAAATTAAAAATTATTATTATTATTATTATTATCATCATCATTAATAAATTTGAAATAAAATATTATTACTATTGAAGAAAAACCATAAATTTGATTCGAATGGATTAAAAATTATAAGAACTTGGGCTCCGTTTGTTTGCAGGAAAGTTGTTTCCTTTTGAAAAGTGAATTCCTGGAAAACACTTTCCAGTGTTTGGTAATATTATAGAAATTGAACTGGAAATCACTTTCCAGTGTTTGGTTGTATTATGAAAAATGAACTGGAAAATAATTTATTAATGAATTAATTTTTTCTCAAGTTTATCTAATATATATAAAATATTTAATCACTTACAATAAAAGAATAAAATCTAAAAAATATAATGATGAATTTTTTTTATTATAATATATATATGCATACATAGCTTATTTTATAAAATATAACTATATATGTCATATCATATTATATAGAAATAAGCTTGTGAAATATTTTTTAAGTAAAACCTATTACTATATTTTTTTTTTCAATTTTAAGAACTCATAATCAAACACTAATCATGAATTAATCAATGCAAAATAAAACAAGCATGTATAAATATAGCAAAATAAAACAATAATTGTGGCAAAAAAATCATACTTTTTAGTGTTATCAACATTTTTATATTTGATTATGTTAATTCCCCTTATTAAACAATTTTTATTGTTATCAATTGTGCTGAGTTTTCCTATTCGGTTTTGGTTTTTTCTCTCTTCCCCTGTCATCCCCTTCCCATCTCCTTCTTCGGTTTTCTCTCTCTTTCCCTGTATCGGTTTTTCCCCTTCCCCTTCTTCGGTTTCAGTTTTTTCTCTTTTCCCCTGTCATCCCCTTCCCCTTCTTCGATTTCAGTTTTGGTTTCTCTCTTCCCCTGTCATCCCCGTTTTGGTTTTGGTTTCTCTCTTCCCCTATCATCCCCTTCCCCTTCCCTTGTTCGGTTTCGGTTTCCCTCATCCCCTTCCCTTTCCCCTTCCCTTTCCCTTTCCCCTGTTGGGTTTCGGTTTCTCTCTTCCCCTGTTTGGTTTCGGTTTCTCGTTGTTCGGTTTCTCTCATCCCCTTCCCTCGGTTTCTCCTTGTTCGGTTTCTCTCATCCCCTTCCCTTTCACCTGTTTGGTTTCGGTTTCTCCTTGTTCGGTTTCTCCCATCCCCTTCCCCTTCCACTGTTCGGTTTCTCCAGGTTTCTGCCATCCCCTTCCCCTTCCCGCTCCTCCTTCCCAGTTCTCCTCCCTCTCTCCCCCGACTACTTCTACTAGGACTTGAAAAAAAAAGAGCAAGGGTTGATTCATTCTTTGATAGGGTTGACTAATTTCTTGATAAGTTTGGGCAGTTTGCTTTGATTGATTCACGGTAATCTTAAGGGTAGGGATTTTGCTTTGATTTGATGAAATGGTTTGTTTGGTTCTGCCGGTTCTGCAGGATGTGAGTGAGGAAGAATGAAAAACATGTGCTTTTATGGCTTGGTTAATAAATTTGGGTTGGTTGATAAATACTTGTTGCTGCTTCTAATGAAAAGAAAGAGAACGTGAGAAGAGAAAAATGTGTGTAATGAAAGAAAAGGAAAGTGTTTTCCGGTTCTTTTCAAAAGGAAAACACTTTTCTTTGTTAAAGTTATGTTTTCTGTGTTGACCAGAATTCTTTTCTTTGACTATTTTCTTATATTGCTGCCAAACATAGGAAAACAAGGAAAGTGAATTCTAGGAATTCACTTTCCTGCAATTAAAAACATAGCCTTGGATCAGATGAGTTTAATAATATTATTATTGTTATCATTAATAAATATGAAAAAAAAATACTATTACTATCGAAGAAAAACCATATATTTTATTTAAAGAGATTAAAAACTATAAAAACTTGGACATGAGAAGTTTAATATTTTTATTAATATTATAAATATTATTAAATTCATTAATATTATTAAATTCACTTGGATCTGGCATCTCTTTCCAGACCCAAGTGACTTGGGTCTTGCATGAGCGTCAGATCCAAGTCATTTGGGTCTTACAACTATGTCTAACTCAAGGCTCTAGGATCCGACGTCTGGACTCAAGATTTTTGGGTCTAGCATCTAGACCCAAAACTCTTGGGTCCGACTTTGCAACCAGACTTAAGACTCTTGAAAATGATGTCTAAGAGGGGCCCAAAGTTCTTGGGCCTAACGTTGAAGCTAAACCCATTTAATTTTTGGTCATTAAAGTTTAATATTATTAATATAAAAATTTATAAATTTTAAAAAATATTATTTATATTGAAAAACAACTACAGATCTGATTTGAAAGTTAAAATTATAAATTATTATTATCATCATCATCATCATCATCATTAAGAAATTTAAAATAAAGTATTATTATTATTGAAGAAAAATCATAATTTTTTTTAAAGAGGTTAAAAACTATAAGAACTTAGATCAGATAAGTTTATTATTATTATTATTATTATTATTAAGTTTTTTAAAAATATATTATTACTATAAAAAAACCATAAATTTTATTGGAAGCGATTAAAAACTATAAAAACTTGGGTAAGACAAGTTTAATATTATAAATATTATTAAATTTAAAATAAATATTATTACCTTCGAGAAAAAAATATAGATTTGATTTGAAGAGTAAAATTAGTTACTACTACTACTACTATTATTTTCGTTATTAACTTGGGTTTGACATCTTCTTCTAAACCTAAGTAATCTGGGACTGGAAAAAAACACTTGATCCAAGTTATTTAGGTTGGATTAGACGTCAGACTTAAGTTTTTTGGATATTGCAATCTTGTTTTACCAAAAGCTCTTAGATTTAACATTACAGACAAACTCAAATATAATATTTTTAGATTTAGCGTACGAACTTAACACTATTGAATCTTAACTTCTTTTTTTGATAATTTTTTATAAAAAATAAAGTTCATCCACAACCTATCATGGGCTAATTAACTAGTTTATTCTATAGTTTGAGAATACGTTTAATGTCAAATAAAAAAACATATTCGAGAACAACATTTTCCATGTCAATTGCTTGGGCGTGATCAAAATGTTTTTGACGAGAACCGTGTGATGCAACTAGTTACACCCGACCAGGTCGCACAAAAGATACATTTCTCCTACGCGTTTCGCGTCTTAATCCCATTATCTTACACGTACCAACCACGATAGATGATAAGAATTTGTTTGTTTGTATATTTTAAAAATAGTTTTTGTTTTAAATTAATTTTTTAATATTTTTTGATATACTAATATTAAAATAAACTTAAAAAAATTATTTTAATAATTTTTTTTCACTATACTTCCAAACACCTGAAAATAAAAAAAATGAATAAACAGATAAAATAAAGATTAAAAATAAGGAAACGCTTAAATAAAATAAAAAAACCCCCCTTTCCCTTCCTCCTCTTCTTATTGTGCTGTTTGGATCGCGCACTAATCAGAGGGAAAGAAAGAGAGATAGGGAGGAGAAAGTGGTGCTAAAAAGACCAAATTGACCTCGACCTCTCTATCTTTTGCAGCGACGACTTTCTTTCACTCTCTGGATCAGCCAATTTCTTCTTTCTGGCGGTTATTGCAGGCTCACCATGAACGAGAAGGCCAACGTCTCTAAAGAGCTCAATGCCAGGCACAGAAAGGTTAGTCTTTTTTTCTTGATCGAAATCTCTATC
>Ga0325410_1005630_pt1 | contig 13829 bp, 6 predicted proteins | sample PopdelMetagenome_16_FD_206182 | JGI IMG/M metagenome (GOLD analysis project Ga0325410, IMG submission 206182) | Populus deltoides microbial communities from Bellville, Georgia, United States - Xylem-PdIQD-R3 | ecosystem: Host-associated > Plants > Phyllosphere > Stem > Wood/Secondary xylem... | reverse complement strand
TTCAAATTTAATAATTTTTTTAATGGTATATTAACAATTTTAATCAAACTTAATGGATTATTATGGATGGAAAGTCAAAATCATAAAGTACAAAGATGAGTATTACTAAACTTGATAAAGTAAGTTAATCTAATTACTCGTAAATTTAAAATCCAGTTAAAATTAGAGTTTTTTCTAATTATTTTGCCCTTTTGAAGTGCTTGAATTGTGTTTATATTAATCAATTAATTGGAAGATGGAAGATGGAAAAGTGCCCTTCGCTGTTACTGCTTGTAATTGACTATAATCCTTAAAATACGTTTTCTTTTTCTTCCCAGAACGTTCGTTTTATTAAAAAAAAAATTGAAATATTATCATTTTTATTATTATGCAAATCCTCTTAATCTGCTGTTCGGATTTTGTGTGGAGTGAATTTCTCGATGGAGTTTAATAACTCTGACATTATCATTACTATAAATTGTGTATATTTTGAAATCTTCTTTTTTTTTTTTTAAATGCTTATAATCAACTGCAACTCACTGGACCCAAATCATTAAGGAATATATACAAGATGTTTTTTAAGAGTATTTTTTATTTAAAATATATATATTTTATTTTTAATATTAATATTAATATATTAAAATTAAAAAAAATCAATCAAACTTAATATTTTTTATACCAAACGCATTACTCCAAGGAACCAGGTTGAGTTTCTGAGTCTTACCAAACATTCCTAATCTTTTTTCTTTTTTCTTTTTTCTTTTTTCTTTTTGGCGAGGTTTTGGTCTTTTGGAGATCTTGGAAGGGTTATACCAGTTACAAGGTTCCTGTCTGTGTGTACTTGTAAGAGAAACAACCAATCACAGCTTCCAAGACTGTCTTAGTGGGACCCACTCCATGCTCTAGTACACGTGTGACTCTATCAGCATAGTTTGTAACGCCACCTCATCAAAGAAACCCAAAATCTCTCCTTCACCTACCATTAATCCCTGATCAACAGAAGAATCACCGGTGCTTCAAAGGATCAAACGGCTATAAATACATCTCTCCCTCTTTCCATGGCTACTGCTGCTTCATCTCTCACTTTCTCCACTTCCCTGCCTAAACTGTGCAGACCCTTTTCCATTTCTATAACCCAACCACCTCAGGTATCGTTGAATTTCAAGAAACTCAATTGCTCGATCAGTTCTGCTTTAAAGATATCAAGAGGAACAGCAGCAGCAGCAACAACAACAACAGCAAAGGCATCGTCCATGGCTTCTTCTGGGATCACCACCGTTGACCAGAAAAACAAGAAGGTTGTGGAAGTGTTTGATACAGAAGAGGAACTGGCTGTGTCTCTTGCAAAATACACAGCTGATTTATCTGATAAATTTGCCAAAGAAAGAGGGTCTTTCACTGTTGTTGTGTCTGGTGGTTCTCTCATCAAGTCCCTCAGGTATTTGTCACTGCAGTCTAGCTTGATCAAATCAGTCAAGCTCATATTTTTTTGTTCATTATTGGATTCATGATGATGGGTTTTGTTGGTTTGTCATTTTTTGTTGTGGGGTTCAGGAAATTAGTGGAGGCACCTTATGTGGATTCAATAGATTGGTCGAAATGGCATGTCTTTTGGGTGGATGAGAGAGTTGTTCCTAAAGATCATCCAGACAGTAACTACAAACTTGCTTTTGATGGTTTTCTTTCAAAGGTATGCAACTCTTTCTTCTTAGTAATATTGTAGTCTGTTTAGCTGTGTTCTTGGATGTCTACTGGCAATGATTTAGGCCCACATTGTTCAAGGAATCTGAGCATAATAAATAGAAGAAACTGTGGACTTTTTTTTGCTTTGCCCATGAAAGTGAAAATTGCTTTTTCAACATTTATTTACTTTGACACATGAAAAAAAATGAAGCTCTATCACTAGGCAGGTCTAAACAAACAATGTACGGCGAGGCCATTGAAGAATTCAAGCTGCATCTACAAGTAATGTATGGGTTCAATAGCTTTGCAAATTATGATGAAGTGGTCTCAGCGTAGCGATTCAAATCTTATATAAGAAGTCATGTATGTTAAAAATTGATCTACTATAAGTGTTTCTTGTGATTTAATACATGAAGCCTACATCTTTTTCTTCATGATATTTCATTTTCTATTTTAGTTTATAGTCTTGTAATATTCAATCACAAGGTAAAACCTTTTTTCTTTCTTTTTGCTCCTTTAATTCTTGGCAGGTACCAATCCCCCCTGGTAATGTCTATGCCATCAACGATGCACTGTCAGCTGAGGGTGCTGCCGATGATTATGAAACTTGTCTCAAACATTTGGTTCATACTGGTGTGATAAATAAATCTTCAGTGAGTGGGTTCCCAAAGTTCGATCTCATGCTTGTGGGCATGGGCCCAGATGGACATGTAGCCTCTCTGTTCCCTGGCCACCCACTCCTCAAGGAAAATCAGAAATGGGTTGCTCACATCACAGATTCCCCAAAACCACCTCCTGGGAGAATTACATTTACCTTCCCCGTCATCAATTCATCTTCATATATCGCTCTTGTGGTATGCGGTGCTGGTAAAGCTAGCGTAGTGCAGACAGCATTGGGAAAGAGTCAAAACTCTGACGTGTTTCCTGTTCAAATGGTTTCACCTGAAGGAGAGTTGAAGTGGTTTTTGGACAGAGATGCAGCTTCAAAGCTGTAGGAGCGCAAACGTAGCCTTACAAGTTCATCCAAATAAGAGTTACTAGTAGCATGGTTGTTTTCTGCTGCGTTGTTGATCAGTAGATGTGCCACTCGATGATGTAATCTCAGTGATAGTTGAGGATTGAGTTTTCTTCTTGTATTTGATCAATGGAAAGACTTGTGTTATACGGAATGTGATTCAGTAGCATTTTTAAAGAGAATCATTTTTGCAGATACAACCTCACTTGTTGTTTCACAGATTTTTAATATTCAGCTTCATGATCCTATAGTTCCTGTTGAGTTCATGTTATTCTTTAATTAAGCGGAAGGTACTTACTTCTCTTTCGCCGAATCATCAGCCACTAGGTTCCCAAAGTTTGATCTCATGCTTCTAGGGATGGGATGGACATGTAGCTTCTCTGCTCCCTTGGTATCTACTTGTCAAGGAAAATGAGAAATGGATTACTCACACTATGGACTCAACAAAACCTGGTGAAGTTGCTGCAGTGCACAAGGCATCGGGAAAGACTCAAAATCTTGCGTTGCTGCCTGTTCAAATGGTTACACCAGAAGCTGAATTGAAGTGATTTTTGGACAAAGCTGCAGGAGTAAAATGTTCCACTAACTTTATGAGTTCACCTTATAGCCACTAGCTTATTTGTCTTTCATGTGTGCGGTTGACATTGATGAGTAGATGTTCCACTGGATATTGTGATCTAATCTTTGTGACAAGCTAGCAGGAATGAGGTTAGCCTTCTTGATTGACAAAATAAAAATTTAACATCAAGTCTGCCATGGAATTCAATTCTCTGTCAAGAAAGATACACATAGTTAATAGCCATGCATCCCTCTGAGAATTTTGAATGTATTGACCATGTGGCATTGAAGGGACAATAATTTTCGCAAAAAACAGACCTTTCCATTATTCCCCTCAGATATCCAAAGAACGAAGGTGAAAATTTCCTTCCCTCCCCCTCCAAGTTTTCCAGAGATAATTTAATACCATCACTACTGTTAGCAGATCTCTATAAGCAGCTGCATCACCCTTGTAGACTGCTAATGGAAGATAAATACATACAAGCAAGCCACATTGATAGATGAACAATTATGCTGTGAAATGAGTGTGACGCGATGGTTCTTCCACGCCAGTCCTAGAAAAACTCCAAGGGATAGTGCTAATGTATCTCAATTAATTCCACGAGTTCTGAAGTTAATGATCATATAAGTTTCCAGTAATCTTGAGATTTATAGTATTCGAATTAATAATTTTTAGAAAGCAAACTTAGAAACTAATTAATTATAAGAAACTTGTCTTTTTTTTAAATTTGAGGATAGGAATCAAATTGGCAAATATTATCTTATTTATTTGAAGGCGTCAATATGAAAGGTAAATAGTAACTTTATTTTGGTTGACTTATAAACTAACATGAGGATATATCTAAGTATAGTTTTAAGATCCAATCTAAAGATTGATCTAACGGTGGGCAGAGTTTATGTGACCCCATTATAATCTGCTGTGATTGTCTCATGGCTTCCTCTGGGTCTCGTTTATTCTCCTGATCTCTTTCATGATTGTTAAAGCCGACTGACAAAAGGTGGAAAGTGCAGGGCACAGTGCTAGATCTGTGTAAGGCCCAACATTTGATGGACAACGTTAAAGATGATCAATAATGAGCATGCGGAGAACAGCTCATCTCCATGCATACAAGATATTTCTTTCATGTTCATGTTTTTGTCTACAATTGCTTGCTGCCTCTGCCAACACGTGCCTGTATGATCATCCCCTTGTCTTGGAATTCCACTTCTTTTTCGAGGCCCAAAATGTAAGAAAGTAAATGGTTAGGGAGAGGAGAGGGGGAAAAGAACAGAAAGGAAAAGTAAAAGTTAGGTGAGCTCTAGCCTCTTTGTCCCTCCCGATTGCTTGTTCTCTCACTCGATCTCGATTTCATTATTATTAGATTTCGAATTTCTGAGGGAAAACAAAAGGGAAACTTCAGATTAATCTCTAATTGTCCACCAACTTCCAATTAGATCCCTAGCATAATTATTCAGGGATCAAATTGATACATTTTGATTGGTTTTCCCCTTAAAAAGGCATCAAATGGATACATTTTTAGATATTTTTTAATAATCTTGACTTCCAGGATATTAACAGGCGTGTTTTCTATTATTTTATACAATTAAACATGCCATTCTGAAGAGATTTTGACCTTTGTTTTCGTCAAACAACTGCGACAGCTTCAAATGAAAGGATCCAATTGAAAAACATATAAAACATCGGGCATGAAATTGATAAAAAGAATTTCAAAGGGATGAAATTGAGAGAAAACGGAGTGAGATCACTAACCAACTAACAACGAACGAAAAGATTATTGTCATCTACACTTCAGTTGCTGTCTAATCTCTCATCGATCTTTTTCTGTGGTTTCTTTTTCTCTTTTTCGTGCTTTTCTTTGTCCAAAATCATTGCGCCTGATTTTGTTGACTGCTCATATCCTCTTATTAGTCTCCTTCCTCTGGTTTCCTCTTCCACAAGCTAAGATTTGTGAATCTTTCCTTTTAGGCTAGCTAAGGTTGGTTGCTAAGAACGAATTAGAAATTAATTAACTGAATTGAATAGTTTTTTTATTTTATTTTTGCATAATTTCAATTAGAAAATTAAAAGAATTTAATTTAGTTTTGATTTAAAAAACCAGAACTGGAAAAATTGAACTAAAAAACAAAATACAATTTGGAAAAACCAAACCTACGTAAATTAAACCGAATAAAACAAATCCACTAAAAATTAAAGTCCCATTAAGTTAAAATTTGTCAGGGACATCCTAACTAAAATGTCCATGAATTAAATTTGATTTATTTAGATTTTTAAAAAATAAAATCAAACCTAACTATTCAATTGTCTTTGGTTAATTACCCGGTTTGTTTTTACGTTTTAAAAACGCTTAAAAAAATTTAAATTTATTTTATTTTATTTTTGTTTTAAATTAATATTTGTTTTTGGTGTTTTTAGATCATTTTGATGTGCTGATATTAAAAATAATTTTTAAAAAATAAAAATATATAATATTTTGATACATTTCTGAATAAAAAATACTTTAAAAAACAATTACAATCACACTCTCAAACACACTTTGGTTCAAAATTTTAAAGAAATAAATCAATTTGATTAAATTTTTAGATCTAAACTGAATCATTTGAATCAATACCCTCGCTCGTACTTCCAAACATTTGACCGTCACAACTAGTATTTTACTATTCGAAATTTCCTGTCTGATTTGTTTATAATAATTCAATCATAAAAATTATTCGTATGATAGGAAGGATGTTTCATACAGTGATAGATATTATTTTTTAAAATAATATTTTTTATTTAAAAATACATTAAAATAATATTTTATTGTTATTTTTTAAATTTTATTTTTTATTTTAACATATTAAAACAATTAAAAAAACTCTATTTCAAACCAGAATGCAAACACCCTAGAAGCCAAGCCTTGAGCATTTGTGTGAAACTTTAGCTACAACTAGAAACACCTCCTCACAATTTTCAGCACAAAAATGTGGTTCCTCTACAGAACTTTTGACTTAGCACAAGATGCTAGCCGAAGAAAAAAGCAAGCACTTCTCTCCTCTTTTCCTCTTTTCCATGTTCGAGGGGAGGGGGGGCTGCAAAGCAAGCACTTTACTTAACGGATTCTTACAAATCCAAGGGAAAATCCACTACCAGGACATAATCATGATCATTGTCGCCTAATCAAATCCATTTTGACTGTATTTGACCTCTTTTCTTCCCCATTGAAAAGGGTCTCCAAGCATTAATGATCATGTTAATTAGTTGACCTAGTGGGAGATAGGGGCAAATTGCTGTGTGGGCGTGCCTTAGTCCTTGATGGTAATTAGTGAAGGAGTTGAATCTCTTAATTACGCCTTAAGCCTCACTCATCCTCATCATTGACTTGCTCATTTAATATTAAATTAACAAATCAATCAAGCTTTAACTTGAATCTCAAGCTTAAACAACACCATTGAAGAAGGTACTCAAGTGGAAAATACCTTCTTTCTTTTTCTATGAGCAAGTGGAAGTGCGGAGCACAATCCAAGTGAAACGTTGCATTAACTTTGCCGATGCAATAATGGCGAGGGAGCTATATACTAGTGAAATTGCCGGAATTTAAGGTTTTGCCAAACATTTTAGGCTAGTTATATAAGATTCAACTCGACCAACCCGACCGATTCTATCTGATCCAACTTTGTATTTTCTTAGATGATTTGTTTTTTTATAAAAAAAATAAATTAACTTAATCAATTTACAACAAATTCACTTTATATAAGTTTTAATAATTATGATTTTTACACGGTATTTATGGGATAGATCTTGTTAATCTCTTAGACATCATATAAAAGTGAACATTATTTAAAATTATAATTATTTTTTAAATTGTTTTTTATTTGAAAATATATTAAAATAATATATTTTTATTTTTTAAAATTTAATTTTATTATTAGCAAACAAACAATTTCTAATTCTCCATGTGGGGTGGGGCTTTCTTTTTTTCTTCTTCGTTTGAACTTCTATTTGGCTTTGAGCCTTTGGAATATTGGATATACCCTTTTTCCATTCCTTGAACTCCCACTTAAAATCCGATGAGGACCCGGGTGGACTAGAAATCAGCCGCAAAGGGAACAGCAGCAGCGGAAATCCCAGGTGGGCGGCCGGTGCTGGAAGTCATTGTGGGAGGAGGATTTTGTGAACCTATATGACGGCGACTGAGATAATTTCCGAGCAGCAACTGGGAGGGATGGAGGAGGAAGCATCCTACAAGGAAACTGGGAAGAAAAGTCAAGGCTTTATACGTGGCAGAAACCTTGACTTGTTCTCATTAATTACAACTATCTTATATTATCTTTATTAGTCATTTTCCAGCGAGTAAAATACTTCTTAGGATGTGATAAAAATCTATATAAATAGCCAAAGGTCCATGAAACCTTTATTCAAGCAATAAAAACATAAATATCAAACACCTTTCAAACAAATTTTATAATAGTCAACCCATGCTTTTTAAAAATTTATTTTTTTATTAAAAAATTATTTTTTTTATAAATTTTGAATTATTTTAATACGTTAATTTTAAAAATAAAAAAATATCATTTTGATACGTTTCAACATGAAAAACATTTTAAAAAACAATTACAACCACACTTCTAAACAAATTTTATACCTATCTTTCCATCACATCTTTGAAGTTACGGTAGTGTTATTAAACTGACCAATCAAATATAATAAATCAATTCAATAGTTTATAGAATCGGTCTTTGATTTAAATTGAATTTGAAAATAAACAAGTAGGAATATTCTAAAGAATAAAACCAAGAAAAATATCCAAAAGGATCAAAACAATATGTTAGGTGGTTAATTACAGTCCTAATCACCAATATTCCTCCTAATCTCGTAAACAAATTTGTGATTACACTACTGGTCATTAGTTAAATTTGGAAAGGAATAAAACCCTATAGGACCAGTAGGTCGGTGGTAAATATAACAAGATAAGATTATTAATAAACCATACACTAAAAAGAAAGATTTGGTTTAGGCCTGACTCCAAAATAATAATAATAATAATAATAATAATAATCAACTCAAATTATCAAATGTATAGATATAAAAATGGAAAAGAGGTCCCCCCTTTTGTAGAGAAGACCAAGATAGTAGTTAGCTTAGATACATTTTATATATATATATTCATGAAATATTATTCTAGCGATTAAAACACTACTATATTTCTGTAAAGATAAAAATACAAATTTGATTTAAAAAAAAAACACTTATTAAAAAGAGCAGCCACGAATCTTGAAAATAACTAATTTTACCCTTTAAAAAATATAAAAATACCGGGATAAGAACAAAAAAATATATATTATATATAAAATACTTAGAAAATTTATAAGATTCTACTTATAACTTGATTTGAGGTATATCTCTTTTATTAAATTTGATATTAATAATGATCCAATCAATGGTTATTATTGGATGATGATTTATATGTATTATAATCTATATATATATGTGTGTGTGTGTATTGTTATATAAAAAATAAATTAGAAAAGGGGAAGATAATAAGTTCAAGTTTTGTAATCTACAACTTTTTTTAACCGAATAAATTCAAAAATTAATTCTCTATAAGGACATTTCCGTAAAATTAAACAAAAAAAACAAGTTAGAAATTAAACAAGTATTTATTTTTTTGTTACAATATACTTTTTAAATTACTTTTTAGCAATAAAAAATATTAAGTTAATGTTTTAATATAATAATATTATAAATAAAAAACAAAAAGGTCTATGATAAGTTTTGTCAAATATTTATCTGTATTTTTAATTGAAAAATATTTATTGTATCGTCTTACAAAACACATTTATATATAAATCAAAAACAAATAAGGGCTAATTGATAGGTTTTGTCAAACTATAGTGACTAAGTTGTCTAATTAATTCTTCCTTTTAAGCCCCATCTCTTCTCCCTCTCTTTCTCCACAGACAGACTCCACAGGCAGACAGACAAAACAAAGCAACTCTCTCTCTCTAACAAGCAGCCGTAAAAGTTCAAATCCCAAAAATACCCATAAAACCAACTAAATTTCCACTCTGTTAAGCCACTCTGCTTTCAAAAACTCACAAACACAGATCAAAGCAGCAGCAGCAAGGTCATTTCGGTAACTTCTAGATCCCCGTGCTGTTTCCTTCTCGATGTTAATAACCAGTAATAACATTCCAGGCGGCGGAATCCAGCTCTCCGGCGGCGGCGGCGGATTCTGGTCTGAACTTGTGGTCGCAACGCCGCCGTCGATCACGACCGTCGCTTTCACTGCCCTAGCCGGAACCGCGTTGTTTGCCGCCCTACTCTACACCACCAGTAGGTAATAACACTAGAAGAACAAAAAAAAACCTATTTTTTTCCAAAATATTTAAGAGAAAGTGTGAAATTATAAAGTAGATGAAAACTCTAAAACGAAGTCCAACGTCGCCGTCTTCGTCAAATTCATCTTCTCCTCCGTCGTCGTCGTCAAGTTTGTCGTCTTCGTCGTGGATTCATTTGCGTTCGATTCTCTTTGTTGTTAATTCCTCCTCACCGGCTTATTGTTCCTCCTCTTCCTCTTCTGATCGGTGAGTTTTCTCTCTGAAAAATACTCTCTTTCACTCTTCCTTGGTGATTCTAGTGATTTTGCTTTCTATCTCTGCTTTTTCCAGATCCGATCTTGAAGAAATAGTAGCTGTAGATCGTGTTTTCAGTCTCTACTACTAATTCCTACCCCGCTTGTTCTTATCTCTTCATTTTTTTCTAAGTTTTTGCGTTCTTAGATGGAATTTGCGTGGGTTTGGCTTGGTCAATTTAGGGTTTCTATTTAAAAAAAATGGGTTAATTTTGTTCTTTTTATGGATTTTTTTTTCAGTTTTTTTAATCTCTTTTGATATGGATTGTTGTTTATTTAATGTGTAACTTGGTTTATAATAACAATGGTGCGGATTTTCGAGTTGAAAATTGAATGTTTGTATGCTTTTGCATTACATTTTTGGGAATTAGGTTAGGGTATTGGTATAATCATATATTTTTGCAAGCTACCACATCTGTAGCAAAAATCTAATTTATTTGGATTAGAGATGAGTGCTATTACAAAATCTTTTCTATCTTTTTCTTGGGTGATGGGTATTTAAAGAAACTACCAAAAAGTGAGCTGCTTGATAGTGCCCTTTCGCTTTCAATGGAGTATTTTTATTCAGACATTTAACTTTCCTTGTTGGATTGTTTGTAGTCGTGTTGATTTTGTTTTTGTTGGAATTTGATCATTGTTGTTCTTTTATTGCAGGGGTCGACTGAAGTCACCATGGTCTCGAAGGAAAAGAAAACTTGCCCTTACACCTAGGCAATGGAAAAGCTTGTTTACATCAGACGGGAAACCCAGAGATGGCGGGGTTAAGTTTTTGAAAAAAGTTCGAAGCGGAGTGAGTAATCGTTGTGATTGCAATTTTTGTTTTGCTATGTTTGTTTGATGGGAATATTTATCTCTTATGTTTCTCTTGTAGGGTATTGATCCATGTATTAGAGCAGAGGTCTGGCCATTCCTCCTTGGAGTGTAAGTATATTGAACCTTGTCATATCTTTATTTATGTCTTTTTCTGCTGCTGCTTTCTCATCTCTTAGGATAGACCCTGTATGTGTTCTTCTGAACTTCATGGTCCAAATTTAGGAGCTTTTGGTCTTTGGCTTACCAGGGAAAGGATTTCAATCATCTTTCTCTCCCTTAAATCCAGAGACTGTGAATCAGTGTTCAAATTTGTTGAATGACATGCTCCTGCATTTTACATTACAATCCATGCGTGCTGATTCCTGTTCATCCACTGAATTCTGATCAATGATTAATGCATCGTCCATTGTGGCCCTTCAGTCCAACGTTGTTTGGTGTTGTATATCACTTTGACAAGAGACGAAGTTAGTGAGAATTCCACAGAATTACCACAATTGAAACAAGGAGAAATACAAGGACCACAGTAGAGGATACGGTAGTTGAGAGACCTTTTTCCTGAATTGGGAAGTAGTTGGGTGAACAGTACTGCATTTCAACTGTAAAGTTTCTGCTTTCTTACAGTGTCTTCTTTTCCTATTTATTTATTTTTGTCTCTGTAATTCATTAGTTTGTCAATGTCGTCAAGCCCTCTTTCTCAATGCATTTGCTCCTTGTTTCTCTTTCTAGAGCCTTGACCTTGATTCTCTTTTAAAGAGTCCTGTACTAGGCAATGCTTTATACTGTCATGATGTTCCTACTTTGCCAACATGATGAGCGGTCATGTTTTCTGTTCACAGATATGACTTGAATAGCTCCACAGAAGAAAGAGAGATCATCAGAACCCAGAAAAGGTACCTTCTCCATACTCAATTTATAGATTCCAACTTGGAGATTCAGACTACTTTTGAGTTTTTAATTACAGATAATCTGATTGTTGTTATTTGAGTCCCTAAATATAAATCCTTTCTGTCTCCCATCAATTTCTATTCTCATGGTACTTTCTTTACAATCTTTGGCTGCAGAAAGGAATATGAGAAATTCCGCAGACAGTGCAGGCGATTTCTCAAACGCATTAATGAGGGCTCCAAAGGAACTAGTGAAACAAGCTGTATTGAGGATAGTGGAAGTCCCACACAAGATTCCGACTCTTCAAGTTATGAAGATGTGGTTAGTGCTAGGGAGTCTCTTTCAAGCGAGGAAAGGAGTCCAGATGTTGAGGACTCTGATGACCCCTCCAGTGCATTGTTGGAAGGTGATGATGGTTCAGGTCAAGCCACAAACACTGATGCCTCTGCACTAAACACCGAGTCTTCTGACTCAGACTCTTCTGAAGACCCTGAAGTCATTCAGGCTTCCTCCTCATCTGAGGGCAGGGAAGAGAATGATCCTGATGTACCTTTGAAAGAGAACATCTCTCCCTCTAGGACTGATCTCCATCCAAACCAATGCTCTGGTGAAAATTTTGCCACGTGGCAGCGGATCATTCGTGTTGATGCAGTGCGAGCCAATTCTGAATGGATTCCGTATTCCCCATCGCAGGCAACAGTTTCAGAGTTAAGAGCATGCCGTGCTGCAGAGGCTGTTGGGTTGAAGGACTATGATCACCTGGAACCCTGCAGAGTTTTCCATGCTGCAAGACTAGTTGCTATTCTCGAAGCCTATGCAGTCTATGACCCTGAAATTGGGTATTGTCAGGGCATGAGTGATCTACTTTCCCCAATAATTGCAGTGGTCACTGAGGATCATGAAGCTTTCTGGTGTTTTGTGGGTTTCATGAGGAAGGCTAGGCATAATTTTAGGCTTGATGAAGTGGGGATCCGAAGGCAACTCAATATTGTTTCCAAGATTATAAAATGCAAAGACTCCCACCTCTACAGGCACTTGGAGAAGCTCCAGGCTGAGGATTGCTTTTTTGTTTATAGGATGGTGGTTGTGCTGTTCAGGAGAGAATTGACATTTGAACAGACAATTTGCCTCTGGGAGGTGATGTGGGCAGATCAGGCAGCTATAAGGGCTGGTATTGGAAAGTCTGCATGGAGCAGGATAAGGCAGCGAGCACCACCAACAGAGGATTTATTGCTTTATGCTATTGCGGCATCTGTGTTACAGAAAAGGAAATTAATCATAGAGAAATATAGCAGCACGGATGAGATCTTAAGGGAATGCAATAGCATGTCCGGGCAACTTGATGTATGGAAACTTCTCGACGACGCACATAATCTGGTGGTGAACCTTCATGACAAGATAGAGACACCCTTCTGATGACTGCTCATCGACCATTTTGTCGCCCATTTATATGCTTCAATTTTTTTTTCGAGGTCTTTGTTCTGTGGAGATATTTCCAGCCTTCTTGTGCTCTGCTCCAAACATACCCTAAGGAGGTTATCCATCTTCAGCAATGCTGCTAGCTGCTCACTTTCAAGTCTTAGTTGAAGTGGCAAGTGGCATGCTTGAAAAGATTTATTTAGCTTTATATGCGATTCACTTGACCATTTTTTTTTTAATACAGAACACGTTCTTCACAATCGTTGTCATATCGTATCAAGCAGGTGGGATCTGAATTTTCGATCAATGTACCATATTGAAAATGTTTATCATTCCCAAATTGTTTCCTCAACTAGGAGGGCATCTTCTAATAGTTTCAAAAGCAAATTCAACCCAAACCAGATGGTGCCATTGTCCCAAGTAGTTCGAAAATGTAGCAATTTCGCTGTAGAAATTCATTCAGATATTGCAGAGATAGTTCGAAAATGTGAAATTTATTCAGATATTGCAGAGATCCAGTTGAGACTTTTACACAGCTTTTGAAAAGATTTTCACACCCATTGCAATGCCATAGGTTTACAAGGTACCTCCTGATATCATGAAAACCAATATTTATCCCGTTGCTACAGAAAGAACAATGGAAAGAAAGTTTCAAAAGTGGAAAGCTCCTGTTTATCAACCAACAAAATCAGACATGTCCAGTTACCACATACAAGTGACTAACTGTTCCAAATAAATACCAATGGGTTCAATTACTGTTCCAAATAAATACCAATGGGTTCAATTACGGACCCCTAGCTAACTTCGGCACAAACACAATGCAACGGAGGAACAAAACAAAAATATGTTTTAAGAATTAAACCGAT
>Ga0325410_1005627_pt1 | contig 13833 bp, 5 predicted proteins | sample PopdelMetagenome_16_FD_206182 | JGI IMG/M metagenome (GOLD analysis project Ga0325410, IMG submission 206182) | Populus deltoides microbial communities from Bellville, Georgia, United States - Xylem-PdIQD-R3 | ecosystem: Host-associated > Plants > Phyllosphere > Stem > Wood/Secondary xylem... | reverse complement strand
AAGAAAACTGAGTATTTTAATATTGAATTTGTATCTTACAGTGTAAAAATACAACCCAATATTAATCAAAATTTGTATAAAAATATGCAAGAAAATCATAAATTTTTTAAAGGATTTTTTTGAATTTTTTTTTCATTTTTTTAATATTAAATATTATAATATATAATATTATATTCTTATAAAATATGGGTTAGGCCGAGCCCATCCAAGCTGGGTTGGGTTGATCTCAGCCCAAAATGGTTGGGCCAATCTCGGCCCAACAGATTTTTTTGCCTGGGTCGGACCAAGCTCAACCATTTAGGTTGGGCCAGAACTGGCCTAGCCCGAAGTAGTGGTTAATTAATCAGCTGCTGTATGCAGAAATGAATTCTACATGCAGCAGCCATAAAGAAGAAGAATGTGGCGAAGCAAAGAGGAGAAAGTTGTCCATCGTGGGGGTTATGGACGTGATGAGGAGGTTCAGCTAATGGCTTAGGAGGTGTCGGCGGAGGGAATGGTGGCTGGTGTCGGTTCTGGGAGGAAAAAGAAAAAGGTTTGCAGAGGAGAGAGAAAAGAAGAAACAATGGTTATTCTAGGCGTGGGGGGTGGCCAGCCGGTGGTCTCGCTGATACGTGTGGTGGATTTAGTAGCGGACAAGCTGGTGGTGACTTCGATTGGTGGCTGGAATGACGAAGAGAGAAAGAGAGAGAGACGATAGAAACATGGAGGGAAATGCTGATACTTTGCCAAATTTCAACCCGATTTTTGTCAAAATAGATGGCGAAATGAAGCATTAAATGCATTTGAAAAGTAGTCACCCAAACAACGTTTTCGGGTAAAAATGAGAAAGATAATGAACAGTGCCTAGACGACACGTCGTCTAGTTTTTTTTAAATTAAAACGCTGCCGTTTTAGGTTTAAATTTGGAAATTTGATCAAAGTTCAATTTAGTCCTCCACCTTTTGATTTGATTTAATTGTACCCCCAATTGACCCTAAACTTTTGATTTAATTTAATTGTACCCCTAATTGACCATAAACTTTTGATTTAATGCAATTTAGCCCTTGACGAATTACAATACCAGCCCCTCATTTACGCGTCTTTTTCAATTTGATCCTTGGTCTTGGATTTCTTCAATTTAACCCTTAATTGAACATTAAACTTTTAATTTTCTTCAATTTCACCCTCGATTTTTGTTAATTAAGCCCCTACAGTTTGATGTCTTTTACAAAATGGTCCTTGACTATGAAATTATTCAAGTTAACCCCTAAATGGCCCCAAAACTTTAATTTTCTTGTGATTCTGCCCCTAATTTCAATCAATTAACTTGGTAAAAATTAAATTTGATTTTTTAAAATTTTAATCTTCTCAATTAAGCCCAAATTGGGCTCCCAAACTTAATGTTTCACCAATGATACCCCTAATAAAATTAATTTGACTCATTTAAAGTATAATTAAGTTTTTAAACTTAATTGAATCCTTTAATTGGACCCAAATTGATTCTTAAACGTAATTAAAATTTAATTTGACTCATGATTAAATCAAATTGGTCTATTAAAAATTTAATTATGTCATTGGACTTATTTTTTTATGTAAATTTATCCAATAATCATTTAATTTGCTCTTAAATCTGTATTGTTCCTCTATTTTTTGGCATAATAAGATACAATTAGACCTCGAATTTCTTCCAAAATTGCAGCTTGAATTTTTTTGGTATCCTCCTCGGCCTATTTTTTCTACGTTGTCAGCCTTTATTTATTTTTTAAAAAAATAAATTTGGAGAATAACCTAGAAATGGGTTATGACATCAGTCTTGAGTATTGTATTATTTACTAATTCAAGCCAAAGATTATAATGTCCTTGATGAGTCCTCACCAAGCTCTTTTTCACCACTTGAAGAAATATCTTCTTCAAGATTTCTCACCATGGTGATGTACTTCATCAATGACTAAGAGTTTTTCACTTAAACTCTTGAAGGATTACAATTTATTTGAAATATAACAACACTCTCTCAAAGAGTAGATAATACAATTGAAGCTTATATCTCTATATCTCACATAATAACACTTAGAATGTATAAATGTGTTTGAGTGTAGCGAGTGTGAGAGTTTATAATCTTGTGCAAGAATATGAAGGTTTTAGTGCACAAATACAAGTATAATTTAGGATTGATGATTTGAAGTTGTTTTTTGCTCTTAAAATAGCTTGTATATGATATATATTCAATTTTTTATATTTAATTTCATAAGTAGACAAGCTATATATATGTTTCTAAGCAAAACTAACCATTTTATAGCCGTTATTATTCCTCTAACAGATGAAATAGTCGACTGGTTCAAATTGATCATGCCAATTGGTCGTCTAGTTCCTGCAGATTCCTAGGTGCTCAACACTATATAACTAAGCAGTCAACATGTTCAACATAAAATCCAGTTTTAGAAGTTTTAAATCTGCTGAATCTTGAATCTACTAAATGCATATCAATCCTATAGTGCACACAATATGAAGTGTGTGAATTCATTTTAATTTATGTTATCATATAAGATATAAAGATTTACATAATTTGCACTAAAATGAATCCTTAAGAACTAAATCTTCACTTGCTTTACATCTTGGATTTCTTGATTGATTTCTTCATTTAATTCTTCATGCTTATTGATAATCTTCATATAAACATGTTTAAACTTATTCCCAACCAACCATATTATTACTCCATTTTCATTTAATTATTATCATCAAAATATATAAATATTAATATGTGACAAAAAAAACTCAACAATCTCTCCCACTTTGAAATGATGAGAACATAGAAGATGGAGATTCTGGTGATATCTTATGCCATGTGTTGACCAATTTATAGAAGGATCACTTTCACCATTATGAAGACAAATCAACTAATTCAAGTTGCCTTTGAGACATAAGTTAGCAAAAGCTCAAATCCTGACCATATATTCTTCATTTTTTTTAGAAGCTTTCATCATCAACCAACAACTCATATCTCAATCGTGTATTCTCTAATTCCTTGAAACACTTTCACCAGCCATCAGACCAAGCTTTCATAATCTTACTATACAAAGCCTTTTACAAGACATTATACAGTAAGCATTGTAAAGGCAATTGTCATAACTTAATTTTGGTTCCTCTAAAATTCTTTATTTTTACTATGTCTCTTTTATAACAAAAAATCCAAAAGAAAATATAAAAGTTAAAAAATTCATAAAATATTTTCAACCACAAGCAGGCAGGGATAATTTATAGATAGTCAAAACATCATGTTGGCATGCAATTTGGGGTTTAGTTGAAGAAAATTGAAAGAAAAGGTTGCAAATAATCATAATTGAAAAAATTGAAAGACAAAGGATCAAAATATCCATATGACAAAGTTTGGAGGTCCAATTAATTCAGTTTAGGAAACAAATAAACAAACAAATTGGTATTTGGAGTCAATTTGATCAAAATTAGAAGAATTGAAAGACCAGATATCGCACGTGGACACACAACATCAAGGGGTTATGACAATCATCACCTAGTGTTTCGTTAGGGTCACTAAAAAAACCTAGGTGTATTGGTTTATTAGAGATTTTAAGGGTAAGGGATTAGTTGTTGTAAGGAAAGGTATTAGCACCCCTAGCACACCCTACTTGAGGTAAGCTTCATTTTGTGGTTTTAAATGTGGTTTAAAGGTTTTGTATATGACTTAGTATAAAAATTTATTCATGTTAATAAACTAAGCATTTAGAGTTTCATTATAGGCTCGTGTGCCTAATCAAATTCTTATGGAAAGAATCCAAGTAGGTGCCCTGATAAGGTTTACATATCCTTGAAGGCGGATGGGTTCTTCACAATTCATGTGTTGTTGTGAAAAATTCTCCAAATTAAAATTGGTGAACAATTAGAATAACTTTGAGAATTTTCTGGTCAACTCCTGATATTTAAATATCATTCTCACTTGTAGGTCTAACATTTATGCCAAAATATTGATCATTATTCTTATGAATTAAAATTTTTGTAATCATTGGAATATTGGTCAAATTCTTATGGATTCAATAAACCAAATATTAAATCCAAAATATATGCATAAAAAAATAAAACATACCATGTATTTTATTTTTTAAATAAGATATGATTTTTTTTTATTTTTTAGAGACTTGGTCATATACAATTAAAAATATTTAATTCTTTTTGTTTTTTTTATTTTAAACATTTAAAAAACATATAAGAAAATACAAACACAGACACATTCTTTTTTACTATATTTTGCTCACACACCCTACAATTACATTTTTTTTTTCAAATTACCAAAATTCAAAATAATCTAAACAACACATTAAACATTTACAATTTACAATTTACAAAATAGGCATCCTAAAATTCACAAATTAATCTAGAGAAATTACTAGAAATTGAAAAACATTGTTGGGAAGCTTTTAAGTTGGAAGAACAATAGTGCTGTGTCTACCCACGTGCCACCGCCACTGTTGGTGTGTGGGTTCATGAGGTGTCACCGATGAAGATAAAAATTGGTGGATCTAGAATGATTTCTTTCCTTTTTTTTTCACTCCTAATGTCGGTGGTGAGCTTGATCTTTACCTACAAAACAAAGAAAAAACCATAGACCCAGCAGAATGGAGAAAGAGAGGCTAGTTGTGGGTTATTAAGGATGAATCGTCGGTCAATCATTAGAGAGAATGAAAACCGATGGCTGAAGAAACGAGTGCCAAATAGGCTAATTCAATAATGATTGAACAAAGTGTTCAACAATGATAAATGACCAAGATTGATCCAAAAAGATCAACAAATTGATTTTTTTCACCTAGAAAGGTTTTAGGACGTTTCTCATGGCCTTTAAATAGAGGTTCATAGTCTGGAAAAAGAGTATGAGAGTCTAAAGAGAGAAACTATGAATTAAATAGAGATAAGGGTCAAAAGAGTTTAGGTTTAAACCAACTTGTCTAGATTGTTGAGGGGAGTGAGGAGAGAAAAAAAGAAGGAAAGGATGGTAAAACCACACTAAAACACCAAAAACCCAAATTATGAGGAAGAGGGAAAGTTTGGTTCAAACCAAAGGGTTTCAGAGGGTAGAAAAGAACAATAGAGGAAGAAAAGGAACCCTATTCTAGAGGGAGACAATCATAATAATCCTCTATAATAATGGTTAGCCACCATGACAGCCACTAGGGGCCTCAATATTACCTCCCTACTCTTCTAAAACCATCCCTCACGTATGTCACACCTTTTGTTTTTCTTTACACTTTACAGTAAAATAATGAAAAATGATGTCGTATGTGCTTTATGACTTTAAATGCATGAATATGAGTTAAAATTTTTGTATAATTTATAAAGAAAAAATACAAAACAAAAAACATATGGTGGTTAAATATATGAAAAATACATGCATAAAAATTTAAAGCTTGGGGTTTTAGGGTTTATTTGTGTATAATTTAGGTGTTGCAAGCCTTTTATTCTAAAATATAAGAAAAATCATTATAAATGTGTTGATTTTGGTTTAAAAGAAAAACAAATGCATGAATGAAAAATCAAAGCTTGTGTTTTTTAAGGTTCACTTGTAACCTAGATATGGAATGATAAAAGTTAGGATTTATGCACTTTGTTTTTTATGTTGCATGCTTCCTGGATTATGAATAAAAAAGATCATGACATATGTTTTTGCTTGTTTTAATGATACATGAATTAATATATGACATGAGAATTTTATTTAATTATTAGGATTAAATTGTTATCTTAGTTTTCATTCTTGTTGTAATTGTCTTTGTTTACATGATCATGCTTAAAAAATGTATTACAAACTCCATGCATTATGGAAAAGTCCCTTAAAATGTTTTTCATTCATATGAGTCTTTATCTATATTTTTTTCTCAGCATTTCTATTACCTTTCCAAAAAAAAAAAGTTGAAACACTACTCACACATCTTAACAATTGATAAATTTATGTTTTAGCATATTCAAAAAACAATATACAAAAATATTTTGCAAGCATTTTGGGTATAGTAACAAGTTTATTAAGCCCAATAGAACCTTTATGAGGAAAGGTTACTCCTTCCTTGTCTACTAAAGTAAAGGTGATGGGTTCATACCAAGTGTTTAGGAGGCAAGAAGTAATTAGAACTTGCTTTCCATACTTTCTTTTCCCATTTCCAGTTTCACCCTCTGAAGAGTTACCTCCTAAGATCACATTAATCTCAGGTAATGTTTGGTGTTGCCTAGATTCTTCTCTGGCTTGCTCAGGATGGGGATCCTTCTTCATAAATTGTTGGAGGTAACCCTTAGCTATTAACCATTAATTTTCTTATTTAATGTAAAATATTTTTCTATGTCATGTCCTCTATCCTAGTGGAATATGCCGAACATTTTGGAGGTGCGAGTGTTGGGAGTTACCCTCATCAGTGAAGGGTACTAAACAAAGTCTTTACCCTTGATGGCAGTAAAGACTTGTGTAATGGTTGTGTTCAAGGAAGGAATTGACTTTTCAAAATACACCCAATGTCTATGGGCTAATTCTTTCATATTCTTCCTTGAACTTTGGTTCCCAATAAGAGAACGATTATCCTTAAAAGGTACTGATTGACTCTCTTTGTAAAAATAAGAAGGCATATATCATAGTAAACTAACCTTTTCTACCCGTATATGGTTTTTCATTACTTATTTAACCTTGAGCAAGATTCTGCTTGATAAGGCATAAATCTCTCTCTAGGGAAAACATTATCTTACCTCGTTTATCAAGGTCTTTGAGGTCACTAGCTCAAGAAAGTTTTCAAACTTAAGCATCTTTTCCTTAAACCTCTTTAAGTAAACCCTTGTGGACTCACCCTCTAGTTGGGTAACACCAAATAGCTCTATAAAAATCCTCTTGGAGAGTATAGTGGTGCTGAAATATGCCACTAGTTTGGAGCAAAGATCACTGAACTCTTCAATGGAGTCTAAATCTAAATTGTTATACCATACACGTGCAGAACCTTTGAAGGTTGTAAAGATGATCTTACATATTATGTTATTGTGTTGGATGACTAGGTCTAAGCTACTACACATATTTTGCACGTGCTTCATTAGATCAGTAAGACCATCATAATTGTCCATATTTATTTTGGTTGAAATGTAATCCATAGGGATTTAGGTATTCAAAACTCATTTGAAAAATGGAGAGCCCCGCATTTGATGAGGGTTGTAGATATTTTCTTAGAGAAGCTTAAATATTAAGTGTCTTTTGATCTTTTTTTCCGCCATGTTTAAGGGAGCTTGAAAAGTTTGATAAGGAATGATGAGATTAATTATTAACATCAATCTCATAGTTTTTAGAGAGCCTATGCCAAGAATTCCTACTCTATGTAAGGGTAGCACGATGGCTTAAATGACCACTTGAAGGACTTAACAAGTGTTGAGGCAAAATGCTTTCCTTAGGATTATTTTGGCCAGACTCCTTAAGGTAATGCAATTGCCTATATATAGGCATTGAGAGTGGCTAGTAGTGTTGGGGTTAAAAACATTGCTAGAGGTACCAAGACTTGATGGGGGTGGAACGATATGATTTTGACCTTGCATTGCTAACATTGTCTATGTGAGGCGTTGTGCTTACTAAATACATTGTTGAAGGTCCGGCTGGGCACAGGTGTCCGTGGTGGTAGGTAAATCAATCACACATCCTGGCCTAGGTGTATCATGGTTGTCTACTATGGAAATGTCAAAAATAAGTTATACAAAGAAACAAAGCTTTTTTTTATCAATTTCCCACATACATAACCGAATAATAATGTTCCAAAATTGTAAATGCTTAAAATAATGTTTTTTATGATTGGATAATGAGTTAATCACTCTATTGCTGCAATATTTTCCACTCTTCATTGTCAATATAGCCAAGATTGGTGTAGCTTGAGGTTGGAGACCAATTATCTACAAAAAGTTTTTTATAATAAATTTGAGAATTCTTAGATTTTTAAATTGATATATGTGAGAGAGATATTATTTGAGAGAGCCAAAATATTTAAAGAATTAAAAGATCTAAGCAATTCAAGAGAAATTTATATCTTGTAAACATTATCCTTTCGTTGGGGTAGAGGGGTTGAAGAATAATTATTTTAGTGAGCAATTGTTCTTTTGTTGGGGTAGAGAGGTCTGAGAATAATCATCTTAGTGAGCAATGAGTGTTTTTTACTTAACTTACCCAAGTAACTACAACCACACACTTGTCTCCCATTAAAATCATCAACCTTATTTGTTGTTATAGGAGATGAAGACATGGCACCATGGTGAAGACTTTTGGTGTCTTGGATTTGGGGGACAGCACGTTAGGCCCTCATGCTAGGGCCTGGCAGCATATTTTCCCAACATGCTTGGGCCGAGCATGTGCTAGCCCAGCGCACCAGCACCAGGGCCTGGCGCGCCCATCACAACTATTTTTATGGCGAGACTGTGTTGGTTCATGCGAGCCTAGAGCGCCTGTAGGTACAGGAGCTCCGGGTCCATTCGCTTTCTTCGGCATCGTATTTTTTTGGAAAATCTTATAAAAAAATTAGTGATAAAATCTTTTTCCATCAGTTTGAAAAAGGCCATCTTGTGAGGAAAAACGTCCCTGCCATCTGTGGTTTTAGGTACATATTGATTGATAATACGACTCGTAATCTTGTCCTCCTACCATAAACATCCTTTTGCTGTGGACATGATAAAATCGACTCCTTCGGCATCCACAAGTTGACATGATCATAGTTTTTAAATGCTGTGATTTTTACAGGTGCCAGGCCATCAGACCTCCCAACCACAGTACACGAGGGCCCCTTGTACCAACCACTAGAGTAGAAGTAGCCTTCAAAGAAATTACAGGTTCAGTGCCGCCCTCGCCTGCTAGCAGGCATCTAACTTGTGTACAAAATATTTATTTGAGAAATACTGAAACATTAAAACTTAGGCATTAAGTAATATATTATCCTTTTATTTTAACAAAATTAATTTATTGTCCACGACAGCATTGATGCGTGCAATGCCTTGAACAGTTCATAGAGATGTCATATATACGCTACATCTTTTTTTTTTTTAATTAATGTAATTTTTCGAGTCAGTTTGCGTGTACCTCGATTAATTTTACAAGCTCTAAAATTAACGATTATATAAATCTCCGGTGATCATTATATTAGCAACCAAATCCAAGTTGGTAAATAGGTTTACCACGTATGTATGGTCCATGTTCTCCCGACCTAACCCTGCGAGCATGAATTCATTTTATTACCATTCTGGGATTGCGAAGCTCGATTGCTTTTGAGACTGTGTTTCCCTTTAAGAATTAAATTACAGGACATGACCAGATGCATTGCTTTGCTCGATTCTTCGACAATGTATATAATCGCTCTTTTATCCTTATTATTATAAATAATATGCACTTTACAATATTCATTCTTATTCTATACAAATAAAGTCTCTCAATGCAAGGACTGATCCTATGACTGGTGTTATTACCTGCACAAGCAACATCATCACCATTCCCCTTTAAAATTAGAAAAAATATATATATCTCAATTTTAAAGCAGGTTTCAAAAGAGTTTATTGTTTTTATACAAAACAAATATAAAATATAAATAATACAATTAGGCTACGGATAGTTTGGTATGATTTTTAATTTTTTATTTCTAAAACTCAAATTTAAAAAAAATAAAAATAAAAAACTTGTTCGTTTTTATTTTCTATTTTCAAAATGTAAAGAAAACAACCAAGTGTAAAAAAAATTCAAAACCATACAAAATAGATTTCAAATGGTTATTAATTTTGTAAATGATACAAAAAAATGAAAACAAACAAAGTTCTTGCTTCTATTACAGAAAACATGAAAATAGAAACAAGAAGAAAATTACAAATCATACCGAATAACCCCTAATCTGAACATTCGTATTTTGCATGACTACACAAAATTTTATAAGTGAGGAATCGTTTAATATTGTTTTTGGTTTTTGTTTTTGTTAATATTTTTAAATCTCTAGATATAGACTTTATTATTTTAATTTTTTTAAAAAAAAAGAAGAAAAATGAACAACCCATTTCAAAAACCAATTTGTTTTGTTTGAAACTAGTTATTTGACCTCCGCGGGCCAAATATTGTTTTTTATATAAAAAAGTACATATACAAGTTTTTTCAACATGCTTTTATAGTTAAAAAAATTCCATGATAAAATAAAAATATTTATTTATATATATAATCAAATAAATCGAGATCTATGTATGTTAATAAATGAAAATAAAATCATAAATGATAACTAGAAATAAAACTAGAAAAATTGAGAAACAAATGCAAATCAAGATATTTAATCTCACAAGATATATTTAATCAATTGTTTTTGCTAAATTTGTTTATCAAAATAATTTTTTGACTCAATCAAACAACAATAGAAATAAAAATATGTGTTAAATTGATTGAATAAAATAAAAGAATTTTTTTCTTTACAAAACTGCACGTATTAGAAACATGTTTTGGTCAGTTTGGCCTCCTGAAAAACTGTTGATAACTGCCCTCAACTACTACTTCTTCCATGGCCTGCCACCCAACAAGCTAGTTATCCCTTCTGCACATTGCCACTGCCTATGAGTGCTGCCATTCATGTCAGTAGTGTACTACGTCCAGTCATGGACTTTTCATTGTCCAGACTATCGTCGGCCCCTGCTGTCAAATTCCTCGACGCTACCGATCTCATCAATGCTACCAAATTCCCCATTGTCCCATTGTGTCATCCCAACATTGTTTCGTCCAGTCTTGGGCAATCCATCATCCAAGCCCCCAACTCTCGCCAACATACTGTTGAGCTAGCTGTTGTGTGCTGCCGCACACACACGCTGCTGATTTTTGCTACTGTCACGCGAGCTGCCACCTCGTAGCTACTATCCAACAATGCTTTTCATCAGCCTACTCCCTAATGTATTTTAACCCTGTGACAAACCTCCCCCACCAAAAAGAAGTCGACGTCCTCGTCGAACCAAGTCTGAAGCACCTCTACCCAAGTATGCACCACTTTTCACAGTTCAAATGATGGGGACGCAACTGAAGTTTTCCATGGCTAACCATCCTCAGAAGAATGGGCAAACAGAAAGGATTAACGCAACGGAATTGGCTACAGATGTTGGACAGTGCCCAATTTTGCTATAATCTCCACAGATCATCTGCGATAAAGGCAAGTCCCTTCGAGTTAGTGCTAGGGGCACAACCCCAAACTTCTATGGAGATTTCGGTGCAGAAATCAGGGGGAAGAAGTCCAGCAGTATACCAATTTGCAATGGAAAGGCAGGAGTTATTGATACAAGCTTAGGATAGTTTAAGAAAGGCCAACACACGAATGAAGAAGCAGATTTGAAGAAAAAGCCCCTAGAGTTTGACGTAGGTGACAAGGTGTTACTGAAATTGACACCTCAGATCTAGAAGAAGATTACTGGCAGATTGGCTCAATAAGGGTTGATACCAAATTATAACGGGCCTTTCGAAGTTAGGGAGAAAGTAGGGGCTATTGCATACAAGTTGATATTGCCAGAACGGATGAAACTTCACCCCACGTTTCATGTTATCTAGTTGAGACCCTACTACGAAGATAAGGAGGACCCGGACAAAAACAAGCCACAGCGTGCTCCCCTAACGGTTCGGAAGTAGTTTGACGATGACATTGTTAGAATAATGGATTATCGTAAGCTTGGGCAGCATAAAAAGAACCAAAGGACTGAATTTCTAGTCAAATGGGTGAGAAATGAAGAGGTTTCATGGGATAAATATATTGCCTAGGCCAATGTAAGGTAAAGTTGAGGCGCATGGGTGGATCTTCTAGCTTAGGCCCGTGTGCCTGAGCTCGCTTTTACTTTTTATTTTTTTTATTTTTTAAAGTCATCCACCCTTATATTTTTCATACAAAAACGACATGTCGTTTGCTAGCTTAGATTCTGGCCACCATTGTGATTGTCAGAAAAATAGAAAAGTGTCTCTGTTGCTCTAAAACTCAATTTTAAGTCATTTCAACATAAAAATCTCACCAACAATATCTTTGGAACGTATAAAAACTAGCTCAACAACCTAATAAACCTAAAAAGAGGTCCAAAAACCCAAAAATAAATCGGATTAGATTTGTTTTTCTTAACTTGGATATGTTTTTTCAGGCAATATTAAGCTCTAAAACATCACAATGAAACTTATCTCACCACAATAAACCCGTAGAAACCAAAAAAGATCTATTTTGGTGGTCGAAAATGGCTTAAACGATGACTTTCTCTTTCATTTCCAGAATCCAGTGACCTATCTCTCTCTCATCTCTCTAACTAGGGATCGAGAAATAATACAAGTAAACTTTTTTACTAAAAGTGATTTTTTAAAAAAAATTTAAAGGGATCTAAATTGTATAATTTGCTTTATTTTTAAAGTTTGAGGACATGGTGTATTTTTCATGAAATATTTGGCACACCATTCAAGTTCGGCGTCTTTTTCATTTTAGTTCCTCTTCTTTCAATTCCACCATTGCTTAAGAAATCAAAAGCAATTGGCCTTCAATTAACATCAAATCGCTCAAAATAAAAAAAAAACCAGTATGTCCACGGTATTTTGTGAGTATATGAACAATGTCATCTACAATGAAAAACCCACACCTTTAAGTGTTTTATACTGGTTATTGGTGCTCGCGCTGCGTTGTGGGTCTGTATTATTTTCTAGTAAAATATTTTGGCATCGCAAACACAAATTAGTTGGTTTTATTTAAATCATATTGGGAAAAAAAGAGAGAGGCAACAATAGCAAACAAGAGAACATAGATATAAAAAAACTTGATCAATGAGGACAAAAAAAATTCACTATCAACTTTGATTTAATGGTGAAATTAAAAAGAACAAAAATTTTATAAAAGAATTAAGAAATGAAAAAGAAATCATAAGAATAAGGATCAAATTGAAAACATCAATACATAATCAAATAAACTTGAAAATGTTGAATTTTTCAATGTGGTTTTTTACATAAAAAATCGTAAATGTAAATTAAAAAACTTATGCACACATTCAATTAAATAAACCACTAATCTTTGTGTAAATAAATAAATAAAACATTAATCAATGATAAATAAAAACATAATTGGAAAAATTAAGATATCAATGTAGATAAAGATATTTAATATCGCAACACGAGTTATTTACCTGGTTGTGTCTAATGAATTTGTTTATAAAAATCAATTTGTAATAGAGATTGACACATATAAAATTTATTGAACAAAATAAAAGTAAAAACAATACAATGCAAGGTTGCACATATTAAAAACATTATAAAATATACAAAAAAAAACTACAGATAAATCACACTAACTTTTGAAAAAACTAAACACATCTTATATAATTAAAAACTAATTGCTATTCAAGAAAGGCTAAAAAATAAAAATAAAAATAATAGAGAATGGGTATTAATTAAAATTTAAAAATTATTTGAAAAAAAACATATAAAAAAACCATTAATATATAAAAAATTAAAAACAAAAATGAGTTCAGGCACTGCTGGATTATATTATTGTTTTTTAGCTAGGGAGGATAACAGTTTAGATGGGGTAGGGTTTCAATGCAAAACTCTCTTTATCACAAAGTCTAAAATAAAGAATAAATATAGACCTGCATGAGTTTTTGTATGCCAACCAATTGAAATAAAGAATACAAAATGACAGGCTAAAAGCATAATTGTCATAAAAGCACAAGTTTTTTGGCATATTGCGGTATCAAATTCAAATAAAACTTCCCTTTTATGTTTATAGGTTCTCCAAGCTTGAAATTCTCTTCTTCTTTATTTCACCTCCTTGATTTCAAAAGAAGATTGAATTTGGCATAATCTTCAATGACCTGCACCATCATCAAAAC
>Ga0325410_1005626_pt1 | contig 13834 bp, 4 predicted proteins | sample PopdelMetagenome_16_FD_206182 | JGI IMG/M metagenome (GOLD analysis project Ga0325410, IMG submission 206182) | Populus deltoides microbial communities from Bellville, Georgia, United States - Xylem-PdIQD-R3 | ecosystem: Host-associated > Plants > Phyllosphere > Stem > Wood/Secondary xylem... | reverse complement strand
TTAGAAGATGAGATCCTGAATATATGAACTTGTGATTATAGGACTTCAGCCAGTAAGAGAGACGGTGAAAGATCAAGCTAAAGCAAGAACCAGGATCTGCATTACCCTCTTAGAATATAATATTATTCTGATCTAGTTATATGTTCTAGGTTGTGCACAAGGATAAAAGTTTCCAAACTTTTTTTTTTGAAAATTTCCAGGAACCAGCGCAGACCATTGATATAACATATCATCCAAACACCTAGAAAAACAGCTATTAATTCCCCACCAAGATAGAATTATCATCCAAATATTCCAAGCAAAATCACAATGAATGAAAAAGGTGGTCAATGTTCTTAGTACCTGTACCACAAAGGTTGCAAGTCGCTTAAGCCTCTAGCACCAAGCAGCGATGAAGTAAGAAACTCTTCGTGCTGAGTTTATTTTGAATAGCTAACCAAATAAAGCATTGGATTTGATTAAAAAATTTTCTTTTTATTCTAAGTAGTAGATTCATATATTATGTTATGATAAAAGTATTAATATTGAGTTTATCAAATCACCTGTAATAATTCTTTAATCATATAATTAATACTCACATTTTTAAGGTTTATAATTAAAAATAAATCATTAATTCTAAGGTATATTTGTTAGTCAATCTGTTTCTAATTATCTTTGAAAAACTAAGATAACATCCCATTAATGTACACGCTCTTGTCTAAGTCTATAATAAAACTCAACAACCTCGCTATATGGCATCCAATTATTTTTTTTAAGGGCCGCAGACAAACTAGGTTTAGTTGACCTTGAAAATGAAAATTTAGGAGTTCGTTATGGAGTTTAGAAAATCTAATTAATTAGTCCTCAATGTTTTAGAAACTGTATATTTAATTTCAATGATTTTATTTATTTATAACTTAATCCTTTTTGTTTATTTATAATGGACAAACCTTAAAAATATCCCCTATATAGATAGTCTCAATTTTCCATCTAAATTATTTTTTATATCAATTTTACCATCAAACTTTTAAAAATTCTCAATTATAGTCTTCCATATATTTTTAAGACTTTTCATCTAAATTATAGTTTTTTATATATAAGAAATGATGTGATTTGGTGAGAAAAATAAAAATTTTCATTAAGTGTCCTCACAAAAAGTTCTTAATTGATAAATCAAAATTAATGTATGATGGTAAAACTGATTAAATAAATATAATTTAGGTTCAAGATTGATACTACCATAATAGTTTAAGGGTACATTTGAGGTGTGTATTTTCATATTGTTTTATAATTATTTGATTTTTTATTTTTGAAATACAAAAGGAAATAGATAGGATGAAAATATTAATGAGGAAAGAAGATATTTTTTGGAACAAAATACTGCTAAATTAAGCATAATCCACACTAATTAAAGGACTCTTTTTTTTCTTTATGCTATGCTGACCATTTAATTTACTTTGTCGATAACTATGGGGACCAATTAGTTATAATTAACTGAAATTGTCTGAAACCAAAAGTTAGAGTAAATTATAAATCGGTCCCCTTGATTCTTAAAAATGGATTAATAGTCCCTCTAGTTTTATAAACTATTTAATTAACTACTTGAATAGTATTAACTACGTTTAGTATAATATTACTTTATTTAAGAAAATGTCTTGTTTTTTCATCATTTTGTATTATCTACTTATTTTTTCTATTTATTAAAATAAGATAAAATTGAAAAAAATGAAAAGGGTGAAAATGCAAATAGACTTAAAAAAACAAATTAAGACTAATCAATTAATTGTTAAAACTAGAAAGGCTATTTAATTTGTTTTGAGAAACTAGAGAGACTAATTTATAATTTACTCCCAATAATGATAATTCTGGAAAGCTGATGTGGTCATGTGTAACCAATATCACGTCAGGATTCACGTGTGCTTTAATTGTAATAAATTTCGCCAATGTTTGCCACGTGATGTAAAGGTGTTAAAGCTTCAAGTTCGGTAATGTACCAGTGATGTCGGCCACGTTCTGCCATGGGACCACCCTCGAACTCCATTTGCATGGCTCGGCTCCCATTACTTATTATTTATGGGTCCGGTTTTATTAATTTAACAATTTTCTGTATTAAATCGCCATTCAAGATTAATTCTAGTACGCATGAAAATTGTTAATTAATATTTTTATCATTAGCTTTTCTTTAATAAAATAAGTGTATAAGCAAAATGTCAATATCTATTTTATTTTATAAATAGAACGTTATATCTACACATATTTAAAGAAATTAAAAAAAAACTGATTTTTTTTTTTTTAACTTAAACTCGAGTCGTTTCAATTGGATTGAAGGAACCTTTATTTAGATCAAGGTTATATTGTATTCAGAATACTTAAAACTTGTGGTGTATGTTCAATTCTAACCTTTTATTTTCTTGTTCTTTTGTTTATTATTCTTGAAACACGTTTCACACATGTACTAAATTTTAGAATAATAGTTACTAAAAAGTTTTCACTTAAAACTTGTTATGAAAAATTCTTATTTTAGTTAAATATTCTTTTCAATTGTATGTGGCATGCATGGATATAAATTAACAATACATACATGAAAAAACTCTTATAAATATTTTTAATAATTATTGTCTTCTTTAATATATATGGTCAATGTTTGTCCAAAAGAGAAAAAGAATAATGTAAGACAATAATAAGAAATAACAAATGAAAAATATTGACTAAGGATTAAATAAATAGTAACTCATTAATTATTATGTAATAAAAATTGACATGATATGAGATAATAATCCTAGTTTCAAACCATTGAGGGATTCTTAATTGCCGTGATCTATGGATATATATCCCATGACTTATAAATATTAAATAAATAAATAAATAAATAAATAAATAGAAGCAAATTTTTATGTCGGCTGAATTGCCAGTTCTTTAGCTTTGATTGTTTTGGTCTTTTGCTAACAATGGCATAGCAGTTTTATGTTCATATGTCGGCTCCGTGACCAGTTTCGTTTTGTATTGCCAGTTGCCTTCCATCCACCCTTTTGATAGCCAGATTGTCGTGCATGCATTTTCATCAAGCCTTAAATGTTATGTACATGAAGATTATCTGGCAAGCATGCATGACTGGTATACAGTGACAATGACCCGAGGGTTTCGTGGTCCACTAAAATCATGCTCCACTCAATCAATTTTATTTTTTTTCTTTCTATTTGGTCCTTCTATGAATCATTAGGTTTCCATTGATTGAGCTGAAGATTAGAGAACCACGTCATGTCACGTGTGACATGCCATATACCTTATAATTAAAAAAAATATATATTGTTTTAAATTATTTATTTTCAGAAAATAGTATGGAGTAGAGGAAGTAATTAGTTATATAAAATATAACAAGTTGGAAAGAGAATAAATTTATAATTTACCAAAAATAATAAGAATATTTTCATCTAAAATCTCTATTTTTTATTTGGATTTTTCTATTTCTTTAAATAAACTCTGGAAAATAACTAAAATTAAGCATGCTTCCTAGTTACTCACTCGTCGCCATAAAATTACTCTAATTGTTTTAGAGATCGATTTCAAATTTTCATTAATGATAAGCGCGATTGTCATTGTGTTGTGAATTAGCAAGTCATTAACAAATTTAGAGCAAAGAAGTGGAAGCAAATTTTTAAAAGGGTGATGCAATTTGCATATTAGTTTTTTCTTTTCTATAATTGTGTTTTCATCAAAGAGATCAAGTACAAATACCATTATCCATTTTACAAACTAAATTCCATAAATGATGATTCATGAAACCTCATAGAATTTTTATTAATTTTTTTCTTTCAGGCAATCTCAAATCAGTCTTCCAACTACAACCATCATCTCTTTTTTGTAAGTAATCCTCAATTTGATCTTTAAAGAATCTATTTTTTTTAATGTAGTTTCTAAAATATAATTATTTTATTAATTTCCTCAATCAATGTCCATCAACAAGAAACATAATATGTCTATAATTAAGTATTAGAAATATTAATTTCCCAAATTCTATTTAAAATAAACAATCTAAATTAGTTTGTAAATATATCAGAGCTCTTCATTAAGTTCACAAAGGATATTTTATAATTCTAGTCGATCTTTTAAATACATGATATATATTTTTTTTCCTTTTTTCCTTTTTTTGTGATTTTTGTTAATTGTCATCGAAGAAAAGGTGGTTAATGAAAAGATACAATTGAGAATTATGAAACAATTAGAGACCACTTTAATGTTTTTCATATACTAAAAATGTCACAATTGTTAAGAATAAAAGTGGTAGATGTATTCTCTAAGAAGAAACCAGTAGTTAAGCTATTCTTCTAGGTATAATTAACTACTACGCTATTTTAATAGAAACAAATTGCAATTGTTTGTTAATTAGTTGTATTTTCTTAGGAGAATCATGGTTAGTAGGAGACTCATTTGATCATGGGATGGATATCCTTATTTCTTTGTAAAGTTTACGTTAAGCCTAAGTTTGTATTGTTTAAGACAATTTTTATTGAATAAAAGGCAAGCAAGTTCTCTGGATTTTCTTTGCTACTTATACCTACAATTGCTTGTTTTGTCTTTTAAGACTAACATTAACATTTGGTATCAGAGCTTGTGAGGAGAGAGAAACATGAAAAGAAAATTGTAAGGTGAGTGAAAAACGAAAAAAGAGTAAAAGCACATAAGTTAAGATATCTGTAGTAAAAAACACAAGTGAAGACAACTATAAGCTGAGTAAAACACGAGAGAAGAGTGCAAGAAAGCCTCTGAAATTGCAGCAACAATCACAAATGGCATCTAATGACTTTATACAGTCTCCCACACTTCAATGATCACTCTGACCATTAGAGAATGTTAATGGAAAACTTCAAAGATCCAAAAAGTATTGGCATCTTATAGAGTTTGGCATTCCTGAAGGAGAAACATCAATGGATGCAACACAAAAAAGGAATTATGATGAATAAAAACTAAAGGACCTAAAAGCAAAGAACTACTTGTTTCAAGCTATAAATCATTTTATACATGAGACCATTATCTAAAAAGATACCTCTAAGCAAATATAGGACTTCATGAAGAAGAAATATTAAGGGATAACCAAAGTAAAATGACAACGTCTTTGAGTTCTTTGTATAGAGTTTGCACTCTTCATATAAAGCTAAGACAGTTTGTAAATTAATATTTATCCTGAACACTAGTTGTAGCTAGTAAAAAAAGACTTCATGGAGATAAAATAGAAGATGTTAGAATGGTGGAGAAGGTTTTATGATCAATGTTAACAAAATTCAACTATGTTGTTTGTTCAATTGAGGTGTTTAAAGATATTGACTCTCTTTTAATTGATGAATTGAATAGTTCATTGCTACTCCATGAACAAAAGATCCGGCAATAGAAAGCAACAACAAAAGAACAAGTTTTACAAGCTACCTTATTTCTAGAAAGAAGACAAGGAAGAGGCGAAATCAATGCTGAGAAAGAGAAAGAAGAGATAAGCCTCATAATTCAAAAGGAATAGGTAAAGGATATTTCATCAAGGATCAACAAAAAAGGTTTATTGCAAAAGCATTCATGACAACTAATAGAATGTTTCCTTAAAACATTTAGAGTGATGTACAGTCCTATTTTTATGTTGAAGGAAATGATGAAACATGGTTATGACATGCACGTTATAGCCATCTCAATTTCAAAGGTTTAAAGACACTTCATGATAAGTAGATGGTAATAGGCCTCCTACAGATCAATTATCGAGATATAAAATATCAAAAATATGTTATAGCAAGCAGCATCATAAGCCATTCCCTCAAAGGAAAATAAGGAGAGCATATATACCACTGGAAGTGATCCGCTCTGATATTTGTGGACCTATTCATCTAGTTTCCAATTGGATAAAAAAAAGTACTTCATCACCTTCACTAATGATTTTAGCAGGAAAATATAGGTGTGATTTTTATAGGAGAAGGCAAAAGCCCTATAAACATTCAATAAGTTTAAGACTCTTATGAAGAATGAAATTAAAACTCTATATAGTGATAGGGGAGGAAAATATACATCAAAAGAATATAAAAGCAATGGTGGCATGTATGATATTCAAAAGCAGCTCACAACATCATACACACCATAATAAAATGGTGTGTTAGAAAGAAAGAATCGCACCATTTTGAATATGGTCTGAAGCATGTTGATTAGTAATAGATTAGCAAAGACTTTTTGGCTCAAAGCTCTACACTTACTAAACAGAAACCCCGTGTTTGTTGTCTAAAATATGGCCACTGAAGAGGCATAGAATGGTGACAAACCTACCAATCAGTTCAAGTTTTTTAGTTACTTAGCCTTTTCCCATATAGTAGATTAGAAATGGCAAAAACTTGATGATAAAGGTGTGAGATGCATCTTTCTTGGCATAAGTGGTTCTTCTAAAGCTTACAGTTATATGAGAAAAAGTTCATCATTAGTTGAGATATTTTTTATGAAAAAAAGAAGTGGAGTTAGAACACTAACAACTCAATACGGTATAGCAAAACTTTATCTATAATTTGATAAAGAAAAAAAAAGATGGTAAAGCTCATTATCAAATCATAGCTTTAAAACTTTCTAAAACTCAATCACCAACATACTTTTTAAGACTAAGAAAATCATATAAAATACCAGTATGAATGATAAACTACATTAATAGAGATGAATTATCTGATAAAGAAGCAGATGTTCATTTTGTTCTACTTGTAGAAAGTGATCCTATTATATTTTAAGATGCAATCATAGAAATAAAATGGCAGGAGGTTGTGAAAGAGAATATTCAGGCAATCAAAAGGAAACAGATCTAATTAAGATTTAGCAAGTGTTCCAAAAAGACAAAAAGTTGTTGGTGTTAAATGGATTTATAAGAAAGAGTTTAATAAGAAAGGTGTTATAAAGAAACACAAAGCTCGTCTTGTGGCAAAGGGATATAAACAAAAATTAAGAGGTGACTATAAAGAGATGTTTGTTCCAGTTGTCAGATAAGATACTATTAGGTTGGTTTGTTCTAATACAACATAATAGTTATGACCCATCTTTCAACTCGTTGTAAAATCAATGTTTTACATTAAGACTTATAAAAGCATGTGTATGTTGAGCAACCTCCTAGTTTCATATACAAAAGGAATGGTAACAAACTTTACAATATGAAGAAAACATTGTATGAACTTAAATAAGCACCGATAGCTTGGTACGTTTTCTTTCCAAAAGAAAGGTTTTCAAAAATGTTAATACAAACACACCTTTTTTGTAAAGAATAAAGTTGGAGGAAAGATATTACTGGTATATCTATATATGGATGATCTCATCTTTACATGAAACGATACAACAATGTTTGTTGAGTTTAAATGGTAAAGAAGTTTGACATAATAGATTAGGGTTGATGCATTATTTTATCGGCATAGAGGTAAAGCGCTCATAAAGTGGTATATTTATCACTTAGAAGAAATATGCTCAAGAAAATCTAAATAGATTTCAGATAAAGGATCGCAATTTTATATTTACTCCAATAGAACTTGGTTTAAACTTATACAAGGATCCAGAAGGAAAAAAGATATATGGTACTTTTTATAAATAGATTGTGGGGATTCTAATGTATCTAACTACAACAAAGCTAGACATTATGCGTGTTGTAAACATTATAAATAGATATATGGAGCATCTAACATAGCTTCGTCTTGGTGTAACAAAAAAATATTTTGTTATTTGAAGGGAACAATTGATTATAGAGTATTATATTCAAAGGAATAGTAATGGCAATGTGTGGAATTATAGATAGTGATTATACATGAGATGTAAAACTTCTGGTTATGTGTTTATGATGGGGTTAAAAGCTGTTTCATGGTCATCTAATAAGAAACAATCAATTGTGACCTTGTCCACAAATAAAGCTGAGTTTGTTGTATTAACATCCTGTGTCTCCCAAGCAATTTAATCAAGAAAATTACTTGAGGTACTAGTGCATGATCAGAGAAGTTCCAACTACTATTATTATGACCATAAAACTTGCAAAAAAACACTCAGTTTTTCATGGCAGAAATAAACACATAAATATATGTTATTATATTTTAACATAATCTCAGCAAGGATGAAGTAATTGACCAGGTCTATTGCAAAAATAAAGATCAAATTGCAGATATCATGAATAAGTCTCTTAAACCTGTACATGTAGTGTTCAAGAAACCAAGAATTGTGCTCGGGGTAGACTCCATTAAGGAAGTTCAGAAATAACAAAACCAGTGTTTGAAGACATCTAGTTCAAGGGGGAGTGTTAGGAATAGAAGTGGTTGATGTACTGAAACCAGTAGTTGAGCTATTTTTCAAGGCATAATTAATTGCTATGCTATTCTGATGAAAATAAATTGCAGTACGTAGTTCTCCTTCTTAGAAAGTAGTTAGTTAGTTAGTTGCATTTCTTTATATTAAATAAAAGTTGAGGAAGTTATCTTAATATTCTTTCGACTGCATGTTTTGTCTTTTAAGACTAACATGACAACTTAATTCGTTAGCTAAGGAAATTAATTAAGAGTTTGACACTGAATTGGGACACGTAGGTTGCCACCCTAAAAATATGAATCTATGAATGAGAAGCTTTAATGTCCCTGTTATTTTAACAGCTTGACCTTTGCATAAAATACTAAAAAAGCTAATCGAAGCTGCCTCCTAAGACAGAAGTCGGGCACATGACTAGATTCCTGGAGACAAGGATCTCAAACTCAATTATTTAAGCCATTTGGCAATCCTAGCTAATTAACAAGGTCGGTATGTAATGGTAGCTACTGCTATTAAAGCTCCTTTGATTATTAACAAAAACAAAAAAGAAAAATACAAAACAAAAAAGGGTTTTATGTATTATCTCTTCTCGTAAAACATTGTTCTCTGAAATAATTTTTTTTCTTTGTTTTTTGTTGTTTTACAATTTATGGATTTTCTTTTAATTTCAATTATATTCTTTAACATTAGGTTTATTAGATATTGAACTTTTTAATTTTAATTCACGTCATAAAGTTATTCCAATCTCATGATCTGACTCGCAAGTTTGATGGGTTAACTTAGTTGACTCGAGTTTTTTTTCTAATTGATATTTTTTTTTAATTTCATCATTTAATATTGAGTTGATTAAGAATTATACCTTGTGATCTGTTTTAGTTTGTTTTTTATGAAATTATACTGATCTCATGACGTGGATCCCAAATTTGGCTGGTTAACTTGGGTTTACTCAAACTATTTTTTTGTGTTCTTTTTTAATCAATTTTTAATCTCAATTTCATCCTTCAATATTAGGTTCATTGGGGATTGGGCTTCATAATATTTTTCAATTTAATTTTTATCGGGTTATCCTGGTCTTATGATCTGGACTACGAATTTGACGAATTAATTCAGTTAGGTAGAGTTTTTTTTTTTTCTTTTTCTAATTGACTTTTTTTCTCAATTTTATCCTTCAACATTAGGTTGATTGGGAATTAGGGTTTGTGATTTGTTTCAGTTTGCTTTCTATGAGGTTATCCTTGTCTCATGACTCGGGTCACAAGTTTAGCGGATTAACTCAGGTTGACTCATGTTATTTTTTTATTTTTTTAATTGATTTTTTTCAATTAAATCTATCGACACTGGGTTGATTGAGAATTATACTTCATAATTTATTTCAATTTTCTTTTTATTGAGTTATCTCGATTTCATGATCTAGATCACGGGTTTGTCAGGTTAACCTGAGTTTACTCGAGTTATTTTTTTGTCCTTTTTAAATTGATTTTTTTTTCAATCTCATCCTTCAACATTGAGTTTATTAAAAAATATGCTTCATGATTTATTTTAGTTTTTTTAATGGGATTATCATAGTCTCATGACACGTCATGCAGATTGTTAGATTAACTCGGATGGACCCGAATTGATCTTATTTATTTTCATTTTAATATTTGTAAAAACTATGTGATCTTGAGTATTTATTTCGAGTCAAACTATATATTTATTGGTTATTTAAGTTATTTTTGGACCTGTTAAGTCAATCAAAAATCCTTTTAACTAGGAAAAAAAAAAAAACAATGTCTGTACATTCTTTTTATATTAATTTTCTTTATTCGACTCACGGTATAATAATATGGAATAATAATCGTAGTATATCCTAGATTACAAGGTGCGAGGAAGTTCAGTAGCCACTTTCCGGTTGCCACTAACATTATAGCCCTTAAAAGACACGTGTATAGAAATCCTCTTTGAATTGTCTATATTGAGTCAAAATGAACTTTTCCAATTCCTAGCGCAAAACCCAGTTGGTGTTTAATTAATCTATACATCTACAGATCTTCTCCAAGTACCTGCCCGCCAACCATATTATAGTTTAATTATGGTAGTGATAGTCTAACACATGATTAATAAGCATATTTGCTTTGCAAGAGGCTATTCTTGCATTTTATCCTTTTCTGAACTATAGTATGAAATGGCATAGCACACCAGAAATTCTTATGGTAACGAAAGAGTAATTATTAATATTTATTCTGTGAAAGAGAGATAGAGTCAATAAAAGAAGAAGAATTAAAGAGAGAATTAGAAGAAAAAATGATTTTAGTAAAAATATTATTATTATTATTATTATTATTATTAGTGCATTCGAATGTGATTTTCTCTTTTTTATATATTTATCTTTCTTCTCAAAATAAATATTAATAAACACTCGTTTAGTGTTATAAATCTCTCAATGTAGCACATAAAATGATATAATTTAATACAAAGAATAGTATTTGAATAGACTTACAAGCACGCACTACATGTTAAATAGAAAAGAGAAATGAAGGTGATCAAATTGTCTGAAACTTTATGTATGGTAATGAACAAATCAAGTTCATCACGGCGCCAAAATTAATGAGTCCAGTACTCCGATCTCTTATATATAGGTCACAAAATCCCCACTTCACTCCTCACACATTACCACCACACAACAACTTCTATCTCACCGCGTCTCTCGTATCCCCATAATTTACACGTTCTTTTTAATGCTTTTCATCAATCAAATTAGCACCCACCACACCAACAGCAGCAAGACTAACACTAGAAATTAAATTCCCATCTTTATCTCTTCCTTTCTTCCATTAGCCCAAAAAAAATACAAAAAATGATGAACAGCTTGCAGAGTTGGCCTGAACCTGTGGTTAGAGTCCAATCTTTAGCAGCAAGTGGTATCCGGGCAATCCCAGAGCGTTATATTAAGCCACCATCTCATAGACCCTTATCAAAAAATAACTTTTCACCACCTCATGAGGTAAACATTCCTGTTATTGATTTCCAAAACGTTTTCTCTGACGACCAACGCCTCCGTGACGAGGCCCTCCGTGATATCTACAGTGCTTGCCATGAATGGGGGTTCTTTCAAGTAGTAAACCATGGTGTTAGCCATGAACTGATGAAGAGGACTAGTGAGGTTTGGCGAGAGTTCTTCAACTTGCCAGAAGAAGTGAAGCAGGAGTATGCTAACACTCCTGCTACGTATGAGGGGTATGGTAGTCGGTTAGGGGTGGAGAAGGGGGCAATTCTTGATTGGAGTGATTATTTCTTCCTTAATTATATGCCTGTTTCTCTCAGAAACCAAAACAAGTGGCCTGCAACCCCAGCTTCTTGCAGGTATGCGTGCACCTTCATTACCAGCCGCATGTTGCTAGTATTCCTTCGTATCTTTGGCTATTTCTCCTTGGTCTGTTATATATACGAGTTTTCTTCAATTTAATCAACAGTGCTGGATTTTATTTTATTTATTTTATTGGCTGTTGGCAATTTCTTTTCTTGCTACCTTCCAATTTAGCCTAGAAAAGAAGGCACAGTAAGACAGGTTAATAGCACTTTAATCAGCTGACAGTACTGTGTATAAATTAATTTGATTCTTGAACCCTTTTTTTTCCCATCTCAATTTAATGCTTTGAAATATGAAACAGAAGGGATCATATTGTTGAAACGAACATGAGAGAATATCAGAAGGATTGTATCCTATTAGGTTGCAGAACTGTAGAAGAAAAGGAGGTTTGGCAGCAGGATGTTTTCCCAAAGAATTGCTTCACAAGTACAGCCAATAGTACCATCCTTTACATGAGGATATCATGAATACATAATTACTTAGTTGACCGTCCATGCATATGTGTTGGATGGCATCAACTCCTCTTTTCTTTTCTTTTATCATCCATCTTTTTTTAAAAAGGAAAGATGCTTTTGGAGACCAATTAATAATTATCTAATCAACAGACTAAGACAAGTAATAATATTTGAATAAATACCACAAAATTAAAAGGGTAAGGAAAGAGAGGAGGTTTATTTCCTATATTTCAATTATTTGTATCTTAATAACAATCAAGGGATAAAAAAATTAATTGAGTCATGCTGAAAATGAATTGATATACACAGATTTGATGATACTAATTAATTTAAAAAACTGCTGATTAAGACGTAATTAAGTTTACTATTTAATTGATCATCTTGATTGTAGGGAATTGGTAGCTGAGTATGGCAGTGAAGTGGTTAAACTTTGTGGAAAGTTGATGAAGGTATTCTCCATGAACCTTGGTCTGGAAGAGGACTCCCTCCTAAACGCTTTTGGTGGAGAAGAAAACGTTGGGGCAGGCTTGAGGGTGAATTACTACCCCAAGTGTCCCCAGCCAGACCTTACACTAGGTCTCTCCCCACACTCTGACCCTGGTGGAATGGCCCTTCTCCTGCCTGATGAAAATGTGGCTGGCCTACAAGTCTGTAGGAAGGGCAGTTGGCTCACTGTTAAGCCGATCCCAAATGCCTTCATTGTCAACATAGGGGATCAAATCCAGGTATATGTATCTCTATCGATCACTCTTCTTTATCTTGAAGACTGCTTTCATTCAACTTTTACAGTCATATTATCATGGGTACTGATGGCAAATTATTCATCTAATTAATGCGTCTATATGTAGGTACTGAGCAACGGCATCTATCAGAGTGTGGAGCACAGGGTTATTGTGAATTCTAATAGTGATAGAGTCTCTCTTGCCCTTTTCTATAACCCGAAGAGCGACTCGGTCATTGAACCATCCAAGGAGCTTGTGTCCGATGACCGGCCAGCTCTCTACCCACCGATGAGATTTGATGAATACAGACTTTACGTGAGGACAAAGGGTCTCTGCGGCAAGGAACAGGTTGAATCCTTAATGATATCCTAGGCCATAAAGTGAATGTTGAATTGATGACAGTAGTGTCCCTCCTTGGTCCCGTCATCATCTAAAATAAATGTCTAATAATAGTAAGCATGAGTTCCAGGGAACAAAGAGCGGGGCAAATTTGAATCACGTGGTACAGCAATTTACAGCTTGCTTTTGTTTTCAAGCCATTATTGCCTCCGTCTGTCTGTTTAGGATAAAATGTCAATCAAATATAATGGAATTCCATTTCAGTGTTGCATAAGAAGGTGGAATTAAGTTATTGTCTGTTTGCTCGTACCAAATCGTTAAGCAAAAACCAATTATTTGAATGTTGATGGAACTCTTCTTTGACCAGAACGTGAAGTTGGAACACACTTGTTTAATTTATTGCTTGGTTTTTAGAAAACAGAACCCAACTATAAGATTTTGTGCATATCTTGCTCTGCTTTTTGAAGAGGACTTTTCATCTTCATTGACTATATTTTTAATTGTCCAGTTAAAAAAATTAAATCACATATTTCCGTTCACTTTCCATGACTTCTCTTTGACTGTGTTTCTGTCACGTGGGTGCTACTGTTTCCACGTTTCTTCACTAAAACTACAGTTTTTACTTGAATGCTATGAGATAGACAAGTTTCCATCGATCGTGATATCTTCAGGTAGTGATGTCATCTAAAATGTAAAGATTGGTGCATCTC
>Ga0325410_1005625_pt1 | contig 13835 bp, 10 predicted proteins | sample PopdelMetagenome_16_FD_206182 | JGI IMG/M metagenome (GOLD analysis project Ga0325410, IMG submission 206182) | Populus deltoides microbial communities from Bellville, Georgia, United States - Xylem-PdIQD-R3 | ecosystem: Host-associated > Plants > Phyllosphere > Stem > Wood/Secondary xylem... | reverse complement strand
AAAAAAATATATATATATCGATAAGACTACACTTTCATCAGTGGAGATATTTGAGAATTACCTGGACGAATACTAGACTGGGAAAGTGACAGATTCAGCAACAAAAATGATTCTGATTTTTGAAAGAAAGCAATCTCAAAAGGACATGTTCATCACAAAGTTAAAACATTATTCTATGTGTTGGTTTAATTAATATAACACCAAGGCGACATCATGCGAGATCAACATCAAAATAGCACCTTATTCTTCAATCATGCGGCTGTTAATTTTCCCAAGGAACTTATTGCAAATGATGCAGATGCATGCATTCTTTTCAACTGAGCTTAGAAGGGATTGAGAAAGAATTAAAAAGAGATTCATTGAAGTGGGGAAATTGTAGACCCCATCACCACAGAAATTTGCTATTTGATTTTGGCCAGAACACTATGCGATGAACAGGTTGTCCTCGTGCCACAAAACGTGTTTCCCAACTTGGTCCTTCTCCCATGCTTGAGTTTCTAATTGCCTTTTTTTTTTTTTTGAAGAATTAGCAAAAAAGACTGTCAAGTTACTTAAGAGCTCATTGACTTTGATGTTCTTTTTTTAATTCATCTGATGTTTGATCTGTCAGATTTTGCCTAACACATCCTCTAAAGTCTCTTTCATCGTGCCAAACCTCAAAAAAGTTGACTACAATGTCCACACTTGTAAATCTCAGCTCCTTGTTTTGAACCAATAACTCCCATTGCACCCAGTTGAACAAGGTCGGTCTTTTCTTGTTACATACATGCGTATATGTATAATTCTTCAGCCATGTAAATGAAGCAATGGCGAAGCTCCTACATATTTAAAGTCAAGCCATAGACCACAAGAGGTCTCCGTGATTGATGAGAGCAAAACGAGTAAGGCATGGCGAAGATAAGTCAACATTTCTTGTATGCTTTTCTTCTTCACGCGGTCCTCATTTCAGCAAGATGCCAAGCAACATCCGAGCATCCAAAGAAACACGTTGTTGCCTTCTTCATCTTCGGTGATTCATTTTTAGATGCCGGCAACAACAACTATATCAACACCACAACTCTTGACCAAGCGAACTTCTGGCCATATGGAGAAACCTTCTTCAAGTTCCCCACCGGTCGTTTCTCTGACGGTCGTCTGGCACCGGATTTTATTGGTGAGAGATGCAAATCTCAAGCTATGTCTTTCTTGTTTGTGCAACTCATGACATCCTTGGTTAACCTACAAATATTATGTTCTCTTATAATCTTGTACATTATTTTTTCTGGTTCAACATTGTAGCTAAATATGCAAATCTTCCATTTATCCCACCTTTTCTACAACCTGGCATTGATCAATATTACTATGGAGTCAATTTTGCATCTGCCGGAGCCGGTGCTTTAGTTGAAACATATAAAGGGGATGTAAGTATATTGTTACAAGGGAATTACTTTTGCTACATGCCATATCTTGCATATACTTATCTAAATACGCATGTTATTTAGGGAAGACTTTCCACGCATAGACGTGCTCTGCTTTTCAAATAATCCAACTCATTGTGTGGATTGAGAACTTTTCTCTTTTCATTGATTTGTTTCGACTACTTTGTATTTCATGCTTTCCATGAGAAAGCAGAGACCTTTAACCTATTCTCTGTTTTTTTAAATTACTTGCATGTTAGAAGAACTAAAAAGAAGGATAGAATGAGGTAAAGACTGGAGATCTAGAGGCCTTTTTCTTTCTTTCTTTTTTGATTCAAAGATGTAGAGACTTTGATGTTGTACCTATTAGAGACTTGAAAATTGAAGTTTTTGTTTTGACCCAAATATTAAGGGCAGTGTAAGCTCACCTTACGACAGTATTACTTTTATAGGCTGGATGCACCTAATTTTTCTGGTCCACAAGCTCTTAAGTGCATCCTTGACAAGTCAAAATCAAAGAGAAGGCCCTCAAAACTTAATGGCAAGCTGACCCATTTTCTTAACTTCGATAATCGGCATAAAATTTGCACAGCTTTAATACGTTTCTGAAGTCAACATGGATATGGTGGAATGACCACACACCACACATAAGGCATGAAAATGGAAGGATTTCATTACCTAGGTGAATAGTGGCACCAAACCAGTCATATCATACGACTATTTGTTTTCATCTTTTTTTAGGTGATTGATCTTAGAACACAGCTGAGATATTACAAGAAGGTGGAGAAGTGGTTGAGACATAAGCTAGGCAATGATGATGAAGCCAAGATGACCATATCAAAAGCTGTATACTTGTTTAGCATTGGAAGCAATGATTACATGAGCCCTTTCTTGACCAATTCCACTATTCTAAAGTCATACACAGACACCAAATACGTTGGGATGGTCATCGGCAACTTGACAACAGTGATTAAAGTAAGTGCAATTGCTAACGCGGTTGAAACCGCATTTCTATAAAATTTAATTTTTTTTATTATAATTTAATATAATTTGTATATTTTAAATTGTTTTGCTATATTAAAAATAATTTTAAAAAATAAAAAATATTATTTAAATATATTTCAACATAAAATTATTTAAAAAACAATTACACACGCTGTATGCTTCTGATACAGATTTGTATTTTCTGAATTCCATTTACGTAAATATCAAGACTTGTATCGATGCTGATTTGACAGGAGATATACAAGTTGGGGGGCAGAAAATTTGCATTTATCAATGTCCCACCACTGGGCTGTCTGCCCACAATCAGGAATAGCAACGGTAGCTGCCTGAAAGAAACTTCACTGCTTTCAACATTACACAACAAAGCTCTCTCCAAGCTCCTCCGTGAACTGGAGGAGCAATTGAAGGGTTTCAAACACTCACACTTTGACCTCAACAGCTTTCTTGAACAAAGAATCAATCATCCTTCTCAATTTGGTATGTCCTACGATCTATACCCTATAAAAAAACACTCTCATTTCTTTGACGCCGGGATTTGTGGGCTCCAACCCAAATTATCGTGGTCCTATTTTCTTTGTCCTTGTATCTCACTAGATTAGACCCATGAAGCTTTCATTTATGGGAAATGGTATGGATGGGCAAACGGCCTGGCCACTGTATATATCTAACATTGCTTTATGTTCAAAAACTTGGATCATAAAGGTTTCAAGGAAGGGAAATCAGCATGCTGTGGAACTGGGCCATTTCGAGGAGTTTTTAGCTGTGGAGGAAAGAGACTAGTGAAGCAGTTCGAGTTATGTGAAAATCCTAATGAATACGTGTTTTGGGACTCTATTCATCTCACTGAAAAGGCTTACAGACAATTGGCAGATCAAATGTGGGGTGGAGGGGGTGGCCACCCTCATGTTCTTGGGCCTTATAATCTAATGAATCTATTCCAAACAGAAACTTAGACTCTGTTTGGTACCGTATTTTCAAGAATTTCTGAATTTTTTAATTTCAAATTATTTTTTATGTTTTTTATTGTTTTGATGTGTTAGATATAAAAAAAAATATTTTAATAAAAGAAAAATATATTTTAAAAAGTAAGCTGCATTATATTTTTTTTCTCGTTATTTAAACTCTGTTATGCAACTTCTAACAGGCTGTAGAAAAAAGAAATCTCTGACTAAAATAATTAAAGAAAAAAAATGATTTATTAAGATTTAGGTAACTATATATAAAGAAAACTTATTGGGTAATTGGTTAAATTATTGCATGCGCTAAAGAAATTCATTGTAATAAGAAAAACAAAATGACAGCTGAAATTAAATCGACAAACTTGATACCATATTAAAAAGTTTATTTTATTTTTATTTCAACAAAATTTTAACCCCAAAAGTAAAATGATATATTTTTAATTTAGCCTAAAAAAATAAACCATGTTATTTTTAATTTTAACCCCAAAAGTAAAATGATACGTACTTTTAACCCCAAAAGTATATGAAAAAATTGGAGGGGGAAAGTTTGATTTTGCAAGCCTAGCTCCTAGGGTCATTTCCCTACAATAAAAGCACGTAAACAAGATAGAAAAGGTGGCTGCCTGAATGAAGTGACATTGCCGGTAAAACTACACGATGGAGCACTTACAAAAGCCCTCAAAGAAGTGCAGAAACAGCTACAAGGATTTAAATATTCAGATTTCAATCTCTACTCCACCCTAAGTAAAAGAATTAAATATCCTTCAAAATATGGTATGTATCTACCACTTCCCACCGAGTTTTTCCTATATAACTTAGGTCTTATTCTAATCTGCAAGTTATGATTTCATACGATGAAGGTTTCAAGGAGGGGGAAGTGACATTCTGCGGCAGTGCTCCACACAGAGGGGTCCTGAACCGTGGGAGGGATGACGGAAATACAGGAGCATCATGTAAGAATGCAAGGGAACATTTGTTCTAGTGTCATGAGGCCTCACAATCTGAAAACACTAATTAAGGAATAGCTGAATAGGGTTTGCAGATGCCAGTGTCCCCAAGACTTGTTATGTGTGAATTTATTTTATCAGAAAATTATTTCAAATGAAGTTTGCTTTTGATTGCTTTTACATATGACGAATACCAGGTCAAGTACTACGCCTTCCAGTATATCTTATGATAAAGTTAGAACTTGTAGATGATGTCACAGAACTTTCTGTCAAGGTCTCGAGCAAAAGTTCAAAACTAGGGAACCTTCAAGGGTCGAAAGTAACAAATCAGGGAAGGTTATTCAAAAGCTATGGTTGAGGGTGGCGAGTAGATATGATCTTGTCTCCGAAATATTTATTTTTATTGTAAAGGGTAATTTTTTTCTTATTCATTCCTAACTACTAGACCTACCCCTTCAAATTAAATCCAAATCTCATTTAGATCATGTGTTTAAAGTACCAGGGCAAGATCTTAAACTCTTGATTTCGATAAGATTTTAGTCCTTCCATCAATTCACAATTAAATAGGCACATGTTAGGTAGCTATCAATTTGACATAAGAAACCGGCATGTCTAAATTAAAATAATAGAATATAATAAATTAAAAATATTAAGAATATAGACAAACCTCACAAAAATCATCTAAATCATCTAAGATAAGTGATGATGTCTTAAAATTTGATATGTTCAAGAATAAAGTTATTTGATGTTTGAATAATAGTTAATTAGTGTTCATATCAATATTTCCTTCTTCATAGCTTAAGAAGTTTATGATTAGTGTTAGAAATCCTAGCATCTATAAAACAGTTCTTTTCGGTGGCTTTGAGGATCCCCAGATGACAAAGTTAATGACTTTTAAATAGAGGATTGTAAAAAATGAAAAAAAAAAAGCTTTAAATTCTAAGAACAAGGGTATTTGCTCTTTTTTAGTATGATAAATGCTCTAAGAATTAAGGAATGAATGCTTGGAGAATAGAAATTGTGAAACATTTACGTGAGTAATTCAGAAGGTATTTATAATTCTTGAACTTTGTCGTTTTGATGGAATGAAAGGGTTAGAGAGTTATTTTCTCCTGATAGGATTAATGACGGATAAAAATCCCTTGTACATTATTAATGAGAAACATATATCCCTTACACATCATTAATAAAATGAAAATGTGATAGGTCATTGGGAGATCTTTTATACACCTATAGATATAGGGAGATGATAATTCCTAACATGAATAGTTAATAATAAAAGTTTTAAGAATGAATAAACAAAGCTTTATGACCCCAACATGGGTTTATATCTACCTTTAGACCAATTAGGCTGATGTATAGGACTCCTTATGATAAGAAGCAAAACACAGTATTGTATGAGCAAGTGTCCTTGGCTAACTCTAAGTAACTGGGGGACTTTACAGTACTGTTGCCTGAGGAGGATATCAGGCTACCTAGGCCACCAACAAACTTGTTGGGTGCAATTTTATCATTACTACCCTCATGCGCATATATGAGTTTGGGTACTTGTTTTTCTTTGCAAGGGTTTGTAAGGGATGTTTTTCGTTATTATAATTTCAGTTCGGTTTAGATCCATCCTCATAGGCGAACCACATTGTTTGCTTTAAATAAGTTGTTGGGAATCCTCAAAATGGAGCCACAATTAGAATATCTAGACATTATTACATGTTGATACACAGTGCTGAAAGAGAGCCTTTCATCCCTTGATTTTTTACATTTTCTACTAGGCCAAGAAGGCCTATGAAAGATACTTTCCAAGGTAAATCATCTCATATAACGAAATGGAAGGGAAAGTAGTTAATAGTGAAATTTGATGGTCTGGCTAGACCTCAGCTCAACTATAGTGTTATCCAGGGTTGCTCCTTAATGAGAAGAACAAGAGGGTATGCATTAGGTCACGTCAGTTCTAGATAGAGTACAAAATAAACAGCATGACTCAAGAACTTTATTGCCCTTATCACACTAGTATGTTATTTTATCAATCGTTTATTTTAGTTTAGTGTGTTATTCATCATTTGACTTTTTTTCTTGTGTAGGATCCTCACCAAAAGTAGTTGAATCATAGCTCAGCGAGTCCACACTATCCATGCTTAGCCACATGACCACCCCAATGCCTAGTTGTGCCTTTTTATCCGAAGACCTTTTTGTTTCCCTCTTAAAAGGAATTCCTCGTATCTAGAAGGATGGACATAGAAGAAGCTCCTCTAGATGTTGAGGGGCTCCTAGTAGCTGCTCTTTTAATTGAGGTTGAGCACCAAGATATTAGAGGGAGGAGTCAAATTACAAAAGGGAGTCAATCTCCAATATCTTTTAAGGTGCCTACTCTCACCTTTATCATTCTTAAAGTTGCTTCTTGCTAGAAGAGGCAAAAAGTTTTTGTCACTTTTAATTCTAATATAGAAATTTTCACTCTTCCAACTAGTACTCCAACTTCATTAGCCTAGTTCTTATGCTCGTTAGTTCTTCCAGCTAGGTGCTTTATACCACGAAGGTGGAGGATTTCTTCTCCGAGATGAGCCTGGATCACACTTCCTTCTGCTTTCTTATTCTCCGTGAGGAGGAGAAAAAGATCATGGAATTCGTGTTGTGAGAGAGGTCCACCCTAGGGTCTAGGGGGCTGAAGGTAATGAATAACTTAGACAAGCTGCTCACCCTTCCCTCACTTCTCTATGATCAAACTATTGATTGTCGATAGGCAATAATTAAGCGACCTCAAGCCTTTCAAGGTGCTATCATCTACTAGGCTCCCTTGGATCTCAGACATTATAGATGAGGCTACTTGGTCTTTTCTACCAGGTAGTTCGGAGCTTTAGCCTATTTGGAACTTAGTTCACTTTCACCACAAAAGTGTCTTTCTAAATCATTATGTTTGGAAAGGTCATTCTTCAAAGAGGTTCTCCATTGACTCAGTATAAGAGATTTTTAGAGAGTTCAGACTCATAGATTCTATGCACCATGTTTTATAGTTCCTAGGATTCATCCCGAAACACTCATTTATCCTATGACTTGCTTCTACGAGTCATCTATACACCATGGATAAGTTGCATGCTTTCCAGATCATTCTTTCTTTGGTATGTATCCTTTGTGGGTCACATATTTAGGCACATGACTACGTGTTCTTTCATTGATCCTTTTCTACTCCAGTTTGAGGTTCTATCACGAGCATGACCTTTTTAGGCTACCTTACATGTTATGATGACCTTTGCTATAATGGGCATACATGCTTTTGAAAAAGAAGAAGAAGTGTTTGCATTTTCTCGCTTGATTAGTCCTCCTAGCCATGATTTACTTCGTCTGGTATGACAGCAATAACCAAGTCTTTCATCAGATCTATCAATTCTATCAGGATATATGTGAGGAAATTTTTGAGCTTGTTCGGTCCTGATTGATTGAGGTTAAACTAAGATATCGTATCTTAGTTGCCTTCAAGTCCATTTGGTGCCTTCTAATTTCTTGAGATTTCATTACTTCTCGGTTCTTGTTATTTTGTAGAAACTAGTTGACTGGTTGTGAGAACTTGATGAATCGGTCGACTATTTTTTGAGTTTTTTTTTTTTAGGTTTCTGTATGAACAACTAGTTGACCGCTTCTAGTTTTCCAAAAAGCCGGTCGACCGATCAACCAACTGTTTGTCTTGGTAGTCTGGATTTTCCCTTAGCTTTTGCTTCATTTTCTGGTTGCCTTTAGTCAATATGACCTAGGTAACATGCCTTTATACTTTGTAGGGTATGCCCCCTCGTGCTTTTGTACAGTTTTTTTCTCTTCTATACAATTACTTTTATTAAAAAAAAAAATTAAAACAACAAATAGTTTTGGTGTAAAATCAAGACAACCATAATATTTTTGAGGTATTTTTGAAGTATATCCAAGAAAACAAAAACACATTCTTCTTGTCAAATTGTCACACATTAAGAAAAGCATTAGTTTTATATATATACTAGGTTGGTACTTGCGCTACGCCGCAGGTCTGTATTATTTTTTTAATAAAATATTTAGGTGTCGCAAGGATTTCTTTTGAAAAAGAAATCTAATAACTCGGGTTATAGTCCCAACCAACTAAAAAAGTTGGATTTATTTGAATCACATGAGGGAAAAAAGAGGTAACGATAGCAAATGGAAAAAAAAAAAAACACACACACACACACATATATATTGATAAATGAGGACCAAAATTAAAAAAAAAAAAAACAATAAAACAATGCACTGTCAACTTGGATTGAAGGGTAAAATTAAACATAATAAAAATTTTATAAAAGAATTAAGGAAAAAAAATAAGAAATCATAACAATAAGGATCAAATTAAAAACACCAACACATGATGAAAAAACCTTGAACATGTAAAATTTTTCAACATGTTTTTTTAGATAAAAAAAATCATAAATGTAAATATAAAAAACTTATGCATTCATTCAATTAAATAAATCACAAACCATTGTGTAAATAAATGAAAAGAAGTAATTAACAATAAAAAAAGATAATTGGAAAAATTAAAATACCAATGTAAATCAAGATAGTTAATATCTCAACACGGATCATTTACCATATTGTGTTTAATGAATTTGTTTATGAAAATCAATTTGTAATAGAGATTGACACACATAAAATTTATTGAATAAAATAAAAGGAGAAAAATATTATTCAAGGTTATACATATTAAAAATATTATAAAAAATAAATATTTAATCTATATAAGATATTTAAAAAAATTAAAGATGAATCATACTAACCCTAGAAAAATTAAACACACCCAATATAATTAAAAAAATGATCGCTATTCAACGAGGAATAAAAAAACATGAAAAATCATAGAGAAAGGGTATTAATTAAAACATAAATTTAAACATTATTTAAAAAAAAACACACACAAAAAGATATTAATATAAAAAAAATGAAAAAAAATAAAGTCAGGCACTACTTGGCCTGGCCCAATAAAGAAAAGGCTCGCGCACAGACTTTTAATTTTTAAAAATTTTAATAGGGTGGACAACTCGTTACCCACCCAGTTGGTTGTGATAAACAATAGACGACGTGTCGTTTGTTAATCCTAGAATCTAGCCATTGGTTTGGCCGGGAAAATAGAGTTTCTTTTCTTATTCGAAAACTCATTTTCAACCCATTTTTGATCTAAAACATCTAGGAAACACCTTACGCACCTTGTTAAACCAATTCATGACCTCTAAAAACACAAAAAACTTGTCCAAAACCCGAAATTAACCGGAAACCATAAACCTTTTCGGCTCAAATATGTTTTTTTTGATGTTTTAAATGTAAAAATCACCTAATAGAAACCCTCTTATCATATGAAACCATTTGACAATAAAATCAACTGTTTTGGTGACCTAAATCTTCTCTAACAACTTTCTCTTTCTAAGCCAGAATCTGGTGATCCCCTCTCTCTTCTCTACAAAAAAAAAAGGGCTAAAATTTAAGAAAAATTAAGTTTTGTACCAAAATGTCTTTTTTAAAAAAAGTATAAGGATTAATCACCTAATAGCTTTAAAAGATGGGGAATGAAATTGAACTTTCTAAGAAAATTTTAGATAACCACCTATGGTATACGGGTTTCACTTCAGTTCTATATCTTTTAATTAAAAAAAACATGTAATTAGGCTCCAATTTGGACTCAAAAGAGCTCAATTGTATAAAATATAGGATCAATAATCAAATTGTATTTTTTTTTTAAAATCACACTATTGCGGTTTATAGTGAAATATGATAGAGTAAACAGTAACAATATCTATAGTAAAAGAGTCACGCTTTATATATAAATAAAGAAATTAATACATTTATTTATAACAAAAGGATTTGGGGAGAGGGTCATTCACAGTAAATTTATCGTTCGCAAGCATTTTTATTATTTTGTTCGGTTAGATGAACATTTACGTGTTGTTTCAACATATTGCTTTCTCCAAAATTCATTTATTTTGCTTTTTAATCCTTGACTTCATTTATAGACAGAGATAGAGAGATAGAGTGGTATATTGAGAACGAAGAAGAGAGGAGAGAGAGATGGCAGCAGAGATGACCTTTTCAGTTAGAGGCTGTGAACGAGTGTAGTCTTGATTAGTAAAATTGATCGATAGCCAAGAAAATATCTTTCATGGCTGAAAAACAGATGTTTAAGATTGAGATCAATAGAGACTTTGCAATTTCAATATTTGAGGATTTAAAGCAGACGAGAGTTGTTTTTGAAATTATAAACAAGTTTATGGAGGTTTTGGGAACGACATTTTGTAAGTATTTTGGACTGAAAATAGTGGCAAATGGTGTTCTAGATGAACATGAACGGCAACTGTTGACTTTCCAACAGCCCTCCGGCTGTCAGAACCTTCGCAAAAGACGACCAGGTCAACTTTATATATATATATATATATATTCTTAAGATCATAAGCTAATTTAACCTCGAACATATCAACCTTGATTTCTTTTATTTATTGCTGCACTTGACTTTTCTAGTTTTTCTAAGTTGAGCCATCAAGCACATGTACTATATATGCATATATTTTCTTGCTTAACGAATCTCTAGTTATCATCACAAAACTTAAACTTTCCTCCAATGGCATCTCCAAACTTGAGTACAGCAACGGGCTTCATCAACCTATATGATTTATTATAATTATTATTTAAAACAGTAATATGTCGGGCGCCTGCCTTTCCAACTAAGTTCAACATGAGGACTTTTAATTGATGATCATGCGTTCCATTTCCAGCAAGCCGTGGCCAACAAGGGGCCTTTTCTCTAATTATCTTTGCAAGTGAAGAGTACATGGTTGAAATTCCTCGTTGTTGCTATCAACTTTGCCGTCAATGTTGATATCGTTATCATTATTATAATTAAACTACTATGTTTTCATTATCTTCACCTTCTCTGTTATAATGGTATAATATTTTTAAAATATATTATTATTTTCATTATCTAACCATCATTTCTTTATTCTTTTCTGCGACGACCACGATAATAACCTATATATTATTTTTACCATCATTACTATTGATGAGATTATTTTTTTAGTTTCTGTCTCCTTGCTTTGCATAACACGAGTAGAGGGATGATTAATTCTATATATTGTCTAGAAGTTTCAATTTCTTTTATCTTCAACCGCCGCCGGCTCCATATATATAAGAAATAGTGTTTTCTGATCAGTAGTACCTTCACCACGAGATTTAAATTTATAACTATGTGGTTGGGGATAATTAATTTCTCTAGAAGGACTGCAGACTCGAGGAAGAACCATTCAATGCAATTACAACGTTGAAGAAATCAAGTTGACTTTTACAGCCGAAGGCTGAAAATTTGAAGTTCAAGCCCTCCCTTAGATATTATATTTTGTTTTTCCCGGCCCCTTGTATTAGGAAAAGCCATCCACTTGTCCCTGTTTTAGTGTTGTTTGTAGCAAGTAATCGTTTCACGCCCGCCCTTATAAATACATCAATGTCACTTTGTATTAATACAAGAGTCAATTCTAGTTTTTGTATTTTTAAATATCTTAAAATGGTTTTTTTTTTTTAAATCAATCCCTATTTTTATTTTTAGAACAAATGCAATCAAGTTCTTTCTCATTAACTGGGACTAAATAGACCAGCATTTTGGCTCCTTTTTGTTTTAAATCAGGCGAGTTTGAAACGGGGTGTTAACATACCAACTGCGCAAGTATGGGAGCTGAAGAGTGTTTTTGCCTCTTTTAATTTCTTTAATTGACTTTGTCTTGTACGATAATCAAGCCAAGAGATTCTATAAATGGCGAAGAGAAATTAGCATATCATAACAGCAGGGGAACAAGTTAGAACATGGCTAATTCATCAAGGTCCAGTTTTCATTTGTTGCTCGTATACACGAGCCTTGTCATCCCTTCAAGTTGCTATAGTCAGCGTCCATCGTCTCCAAGTGACCATGTAGCGATGTTCATCTTTGGAGATTCACTGTTTGATGCTGGTAACAACAACTACCTAAAGAGTGCTGTTGGACGAGCAAATTTCTGGCCATACGGTGAGACATTCTTTAAGCATCCTACTGGGAGATTTTCCGATGGTAGAACAATTCCTGATTTTATCGGTAAGACATTTACATGATATTCTTGTATTATGAATTTCGAGTCTCTTCTTCTTCCATTTAAATGAGATTCTAAAACATGGATAGCTGCAACCATGTTACAGCTGAGTATCTAAACTTGCCATTAATTCCACCATATCTACAACCTGGAAACCATCGGTATCTAGCCGGGGCCAACTTTGCATCAGCAGGAGCTGGTGCTTTGGCAGAAACTTACAAGGGATTTGTATGTGATCTAAATTGACGTAAGATTATAGTTCTTCAAATATGTATCCTTACTCACTTTTCACTTTCTAATTTAATTCTATGACCCATATTTCTGTTACAGGTAATAGACCTTAAAACTCAGCTAAGTTATTTCAGGAAAGTGAAGCAGCAGCTCAGAGAAGAAAGAGGCGACACAGAAACCAAAACGTTTTTGTCTAAAGCTATTTACTTGTTCAGCATAGGAAGCAATGACTACGTAGAACCTTTCTCCACAAACTTCAGTGCATTTCATTCCTCCTCCAAAAAAGATTATGTTGGGATGGTAGTTGGTAACCTGACAACTGTGGTCAAGGTAATATGTACTCTCCAGGCTAATAGTGCCTGGTATTGAAGATTTCTTTGTTTTCTCTAAATAGACAATTTATGGGTAAAAGTCGGTGCCTAATTCAGGAAATATACAAGAACGGAGGAAGGAAATTTGGATTCCTAAATGTGGAGCCTATGGGTTGTTTTCCATACGCGAGAGCAGTTCTACAAAACAACACTTGTGGTTGCGTAGATGAACTTACAGTGCTAGCTAAACTACACAACAGAGCACTGACTAAAGCCTTGGAAGAGCTTATGGGGCAGCTAAAAGGATTCAAGTATTCAAACTTTGATTTCCATGCTTCACTAAGTGAAAGAATTAACAATCCTTCAAAATATGGTATTATCCCCTTCACGTCTACTACTCGACCATGCATTAAAGAGTTTTCCCATGATCTCTGCTTTCGTTTTTCATTCACATATTACAATCACTTACGTTTTGTAGGTTTCAAGGAGGGTAAAGTGGCATGTTGTGGCACTGGTCCGTACAGAGGAATCCTGAGCTGTGGTGGAAAGAGAACAATAAAAGAGTACCAATTGTGTGACGATGCTAGCGAGCATTTATTCTTTGATGGTTCTCATCCAACCGAAAAGGCCAACTATCAATTTGCAAAATTAATGTGGACGGGAAGTCCTTCTGTCACCGGGCCTTGCAATCTTCAAACATTAGTTCAGGAATAGAGGAAAATATAGGGCTACTTCTTAGTCTTCATTTGTAAATAAACGTGATCGATGCCTTGTATATGAGACAATGGATTCAAGTAATTGAATGTGTTTTTTTGGTGATTATATTGCATCTTTGCCGACATTAATTAATTACTCTTGAAAGTAAAAAATCTTGATGTAAAGAGATATTTTTATA
>Ga0325410_1005622_pt1 | contig 13839 bp, 10 predicted proteins | sample PopdelMetagenome_16_FD_206182 | JGI IMG/M metagenome (GOLD analysis project Ga0325410, IMG submission 206182) | Populus deltoides microbial communities from Bellville, Georgia, United States - Xylem-PdIQD-R3 | ecosystem: Host-associated > Plants > Phyllosphere > Stem > Wood/Secondary xylem... | reverse complement strand
GAATCTAAATATTTAGGTTTAGAATAACAAAACGTATTCTTTTAGACAAAACTCTCTTTTCATTACTCATTCATTTCCCTTTATTTTGACGCACAATACTTTTTCTTATTATAAGTCTGGTTGTTCATATAAAAACTTATCATGAGACGTAAAGCAGTTTTAAACCAAGAAACAATAAATAATATCTCGATTATTTCTATGTGATTTTATGAAAAAAAATTCAATTTTTATTTATAATTATTTATTAAATAATTGTTAATATTACCAAAAAGGTCTAAGATTATTTGAAATCTATAACAGAATTAAATTTTCTTAAAATATCATTTTAATCATTTTATTTAAAGATAATTTTATTAAAAAATTAAATATTAAAAAATGAAGGACAATTCTAAAAAAAAAAGGTTGAGCACGCCTAGGTTGAAAGGATAAACTACTAAAATAAAATATCCAAACCCACTTGTTTTGTTTTTTTAAATGGAGAACAACGCATCATCCACCATGTATTTTTTTTTTTTTAAAAAAAAGAAGATGGCTAAAACATCATCCATCATGGCATCTATAAGTTTAATTTTCAATCTCATTCAATGATAGAAAAAAGTGGAGTCTGTGTTTTGGAACTCCTAAAACCTATAATTTTCAAGTTTTTTTCATATAAAAAAAACCCTAAAAACATAAAAGAAAAACCTCAATAATCTCAATTCCAATCTTAAAACACTATCTAATCATCCTTAAAAAACTATATTAAATAAATATATATATATGGACTCTACTCTATTTTTTCTAACATGTTTTAAGGGTAAAATAATAATCATTATACTTTTTTCTCTAAAACGAATCCATTAACATTAAAAATGATATTTTTGTGATAAAAATATGAGGAGTCAAAATCTTTCTCTCCTCTTTTTTTTTCAACGACTTTCTTTCTCATCTCTCATAATCTAGTGACTAAAATCTGATAAAAATAAAGTTCGGAAATTAAAATGTAAAATATATAAAACTCCATGGACCAAATGAAAAAAAGAAACTATATGAACCAAAGTGAAGATTTTCAATCATGGTTCCCTTACATTGTAGTCCATGATAGGGGTGAGTAAAAAAACTGAAAAACTAGAAAAAAGAATAATTGAAAAATCCGAACCGTGAAAAAAAACCGAGTCAAACCGAAAAACTCGAGTCAAACTGAAAAAACCGAGCCAAACTGAAAAAATCGAGTCAAACCGGTTTTTGTTCTAAAAACTAAACTGAACCAAAATCGGTCAATTTGAACCATAATTTCCTATGAATTTGTTATCAATCATATAGTGTTTTTGGCAATTTTGTAACTGAATCCTAGGGGTAAAAAACCATAATTGATTTGGAAGTTTGATGATTCAAATGTCGCACCCGACATCGTGGCAGTCCTAAAAAAAATATATATAAAAAGAACAGATTTCTGGTATCTTGTTCTTTTAGGGTAAAAGGTCTTGTTTAAGAAGTCGTCACCTAGTATTATGGTTATTAGAAACCATAACTAGTCAACAGAAATTCTATGGCTCGGAATTGGTTACATAAAAAAGAAGAAATTATAACCCCTTAAACGTTCTGCCTGAGGCAGACTACATTGCTGGTTTTGTCTTAAATTGCTAAACATTTATTCGCTTATGCTATGGTGATTGGTTTATAATATTCCTGACTCTGGCACCAGTGAATATTCGAGCTCGAATAATTCCAACTCTAGCGTTGGTAAAAATCCGTAGCTACGAAAAAAATTAGATCAATATTTTTTATTCTTTATTCAAGCACCAGTGAATAAATAAATAAAAATAAATTTATTTTTACACATGCACATATTTTTTTATTTTTCTAGCTAAATAAAATAAAATACAACGAATAAAAATAATATAAATTTAAACCGGTATTTTTATTCCTGACTCTGGCGTCAGTGAATAAACCAATAAATTTATATTATTTTTATTCATACGTACACATTTTTTTTCTACTTTTTTATTTTTTTCATTTTTTTTATTTTCATTTTTTTGGGCTGGGCAAAGGTAATTAAATCCAAGCTGCACAATAAAAGGAACAAAAACAAACTTACCTGATCCGCAGACGTTGCTGGAGGCGATGAAGACGATGGGGATGTTCCTCCTGAGTGATTGGGCGATACTTAGCAAAGGACCCGTTTCAAACTTCCCTTCTGTTCTTCTAGCTTTGCTTCTTTGGCTGCTACTGACTTGGTGTGATGAAGTTGGAGACGAGCGACTGAACTAATCAACGCCGGCAGCTCCTCTGTTTTTATTTGCTTGCACTCTAGGGATGAAGATGAAGCATAGCACCCTAGCTCTTGCTCTCCTCCATCTTCTCTGGTTCTTTCCTCTGTTCACTTGTCATTGGTTTTCGAAGACGATTGTGATGAGGGTGACTTCTGTTTCGTTCCTCCTCCCCTCCTGTCCAGTGCGTTTTCCCCTGTTTGTCCCCTTTTCGGTTACTCCTCTTCTGTTTTCTTGCTCTCGTTCTCTTTGTCTCTTGCGTTTATTTTTTTCGTCCTTCAGTCCCTCAGTCCTGCCTCTGTTTTTATTTGCTCCTTATACCCTCTTCCCCCCTGTTCCGGGTCTTCTTTTCTCTTAGTTTTTCCCATTTTTGATCGCTCACAGTTTTTCTTTTTTCTCCCCCGCGTGCATGGCCTTTCTCTAGCTTTTATAGAGCCAGAGAATGCCATGCGGTCACCTCTAAATAATGAGATAACCGACTGTTTGCAGGAGTAATGAGGGAATGAGGATCGTGCCGTGTCCGTTTCTTGTTTGAAGAAGATGAACAGTGTCCCTTGAAACGGCGCTGTTTTGAGATGTGAAATGGCCATTTACATTTTGGCCCTTGAAGTTTTGAAAGTTTTGCAACTAAGTCCCTAGTTAAATTGTAATTGAACCCCTGCATTTCGGCGCCTTTTACAACACAGTCCTTGGATTTTGTTTTTTCAATTTTGACCCAAACTTTAATATTGCTTCAATTAAGCCCCCGAATAAGTTAATTTCAAGCTCAATTAAGTCTTAAACTTGTCAATTCTCCAATTAAACCCTTGATTTGATTAATTAAATTAATTCCAAACTCAATTGAGTCTCAACACTTATTAATTCTCCAATTAAACCCTTGATTGAATTAATTAGATTAACTCCAAAGTTTAATTAAACCCCAAAACTTCTAATCATGTTGCCCTTAACCCAAATTTTAATTCATTCTTCATTTATTTTATTTTACTTTTTTTTCATCATTATTATTTTTTTATCATCATTTTTTTATTCTTTTCAGTAAATAAAATAATAATAATAATTAAAATAAAATGATCAAAAATTAGGTTATGACACAACTATCACAATCAGCTTATAATTGGTGGCTAAAATCATTTAAAACACTTTCTTTGCTAAACTTGGGAAATCATCTATGAATTTTAAAGTTTTATAATTGATTAGGTTCGTGAAAAACTCCATTGAGATCGTGTTCTTTCCAAGGTTGATGGCTTAATCGAAAAGTTGAGAATATTGGTCTTGGACAACACAAATATCTGCACAACAAGGACAAGTCCCTTATTGTGTCTGGGGGACCTTCCTGTAAATATAAGTTAGAACAAATGTAGAAGAAATGAAGCTTTAGAGGATGTGTGGTGTGTGTTTATAGAATTTAAAGAAAATTGTTTGGAAGAAGAAGAAGATTAAAAGAGAATTATCAAGCTGAAGATGACTTTTGTCGCGGTTAAAGGTTGTTTATATGCCTTGAGCTCAGACGTGTCTGTGTAAAGGGTAATATAGTACATATACATATGCCCAAGTCCAATAGAACGCAATCAATTTTAGGTGCTAGATGCGCGGATGAGGTTTTTGGGCCATTAGGGCTTTATTATGGCGCTTCTTGTGAGCTTTGCCTACAACTCTAGAACGTGGGCCAGGTGTAGATATGCCCTTCAACGACAAAACCATCTTTGATTGGGCTGTTACTTTCTAGAGCGTGAAAACCAATCAGATTTGAATGACCCAAACGGTAAAGACAGACTTCACAAACTACAGTGTGGGCAGGTGGATGGGCTTTGTATTTGGGCTAGCCTTGGGCTGAGCTATTTGATTTTGGTGCTTAAAGGGTGTGAATCCTGAGAGAGCAAGCAAACACGTCAAACTGGCAAACATGATTATCTGGGCCTGGATAAGAAGCCCACGTGACGGGGCATATTTTAGGCCGCTTGGCATTATTCTTAGCCTTAAAGATGGATGGCCGTTTTTCATCAATTAAAATGGGGTATTAAATTGGTAATTTAGGAACCACGTACGAACGGAAAGATTTTTGTGGGCTAATATTTCCCTAAAACAAGAGAACAATTCTGCTTCTTTTATTTATTTATTTTTTTTTTGTGAACTAAGAAATTAATCCTCTTTTCACGAGAATAAGAAAAGTAAGACCTCGTTGGATTTCGATTACAAACGCATGCTTAACTGTGGTCAGGAAATCAACAAGTCACATGCGAGCTCTCCAGGCTTCAAGTTTGGATAGGCTATTTTACGTTGGCCCACCCTGTCACAAACACCCGCTAGTAGATATTCTGAGCTGCGTGGCCGCTTTAAAGCCTCTATGTTTTATAAAATCCTGTTTTTTTTTTTTATATATATATATATATAAATTATTATTTTTATATATTTTTAGATTATTTTAATTATATAGCTGCACTCTTTCATGGTTGCATAAAAAAATAATTGTGTGTTCAATGACATTTTTAACCAATATAATTTCTGAGATTCTTAGAACTGCCACGCTTCAGATAAACGATATCGTCAATGGAAAAATAAAATATGTAGGATAATAAAATATCACATATTTTCTTTTCAAGTTCGTCAATGGAAAAATTAGCCCAAAAAAATTTGAGTAGTTTAGGTAATATCGTTAATTTCTTCAAATAAAGGGGCAAACAATACACGAGCTCAATTTTAAGCAATTACTCAAAAGGAAAAGAAGAAATAAGTGGAATACAGAAGCCCGAGACAAAGCAGAAGTGTTTCGTTATCCCCAGCGAATAAAGCCCAACCACAACACAAAACCAGTAGAGAGAGACTCGAGGTAGGTCTCTTAACACAGAACAAAAACCAATAAAAATGGCAGCGGAGACAGTGAGGCTAACAGGTTCAGCCTCAGGTTCAAGCACACCCTGCAATTTCAATGGGTCTCAAAGAAGACCAACTCACTTTCTTGGTCTCCCTTCTTCTCGTGCTTCAATTTCAATCTCTTCTTCTCTCTCTCATTTCCTGGGAAGCTCTGCGCGCATTGCCCCACACTCTTCTAAGCTCTCAACTTCACGCCAACTGCGAGGGAGGAGGAGAAACTTCTCCGTCTTTGCCATGGCTGCTGATGGTCTCTTTCTGTTTCATTTTTTATTATCTGAATTTCTTTGTTTTGAGTTAGTTTGGTGATGTGTTCGGGGTGTTTTTTGGCTTTATGAAGGAAACCGTCTGTGAAACACTTGTTTTTTTTACGTGTTTGATGAAATCGTGCTTGTCTTTTCTGTTTTCGCAACATATTTGGCAATGGAATTTGAGATAGGGAATTGCTTTTATTCTGTTCCTTTGCTTTTTCTATTTTTTAGTGATTTATTAATGGAGTTTCTTCTTCTTCGAGTGCATTAACATTAAAGTTTGGATTTTTTACTGCCATGACAGAGGAATTGAGTTGAGTATTCGGTTGGTTGAAAAGAGGTTGCTTGTTTTTTTTTCCCTGTTAAACTTATGAGCTGTTGGATTGTGGATATATGAAAGTGCAAGGTTTATTTTTCCTGCACATGGCCTTCGCTTTATATTTCTTTCTTATCACTAAGGCTGTTCGGACTCTAGCCTTTACAGTTTATGTTATCTGTATCAGTGTCAGAAGTCACACAACTATGCTGCTTTGTAGGTTTAGGTGACTGATAAAGTTCCTTCCTAGGAATTAGGATAGCTTCGTGATTTTGATTGATTGTAGAACTTCTAGTTGCATACTGTCTGCAAGATTCAAATTTACTTGATTGAGTACGTGAGCTGAGGCACATGAATTTTAAAAATACTCTTTAACCTAGAATATGAATTTTCTTGTGTCAAATGATTGGTACTTGTTGCAGTCTCCACATCTGGCTTAACATGTTTTCTACTTTACCTTTTTCCAGAGGCAAAGCGTACGGTGCCTTTGAAAGATTACCGGAACATAGGGATTATGGCTCACATAGATGCAGGAAAGACTACTACAACCGAACGGATTCTGTACTATACAGGAAGAAACTACAAAATAGGGGAGGTACATGAGGGAACAGCTACAATGGACTGGATGGAACAAGAGCAAGAAAGAGGGATCACCATTACTTCTGCGGCAACTACCACATTTTGGAACAAGCATCGCATCAACATTATTGATACTCCTGGCCATGTTGATTTCACACTTGAAGTGGAACGAGCTCTCAGGGTTTTGGACAGTGCTATCTGCTTGTTTGACAGTGTTGCTGGTGTGGAACCACAGTCTGAAACTGTGTGGAGGCAAGCGGATAAATATGGAGTGCCCAGAATTTGCTTTGTCAATAAGATGGATCGGCTTGGAGCAAACTTTTACCGAACTCGAGACATGATAGTGACAAACTTGGGTGCCAAACCACTTGTTATTCAAATCCCAATTGGTTCAGAAGAAAGCTTTAAAGGAATTGTTGATCTTGTGAAAATGAAAGCTATAGTTTGGTCAGGAGAAGAATTGGGTGCAAAGTTTGCATATGAGGATATTCCAGCTGATCTTCAAGAGTTGGCTCAAGAATACCGTGCGCTGATGATAGAGACCATAGTTGAGCTGGATGATGAAGCTATGGAGGGCTATCTAGAGGGAGTTGAGCCTGAGGAGGAAACAATCAAGATATTAATTAGGAAAGGAACGATTGCAAGCATTTTTGTGCCTGTCTTATGTGGCTCTGCTTTTAAGAATAAGGGGGTTCAGCCATTGCTCGATGCTGTCATTGATTATTTGCCTTCGCCTATTGACTTGCCAGCAATGCAGGGTTCTGATCCTGAGAACCCAGAAGTGACAATTGAAAGGGCTGCAACTGATGATGAACCATTTGCTGGACTAGCATTCAAGATCATGACTGATTCATTTGTGGGATCCCTCACATTCGTGAGAGTGTATTCAGGGAAGCTAAGTGCAGGATCTTATGTAATGAATGCAAACAAAGGTAAAAAAGAGAGAATTGGAAGACTTCTAGAAATGCATGCCAATAGCAGAGAGGACGTTAAAGTAGCTTTAACTGGTGATATAGTTGCTCTTGCTGGTCTAAAAGATACCATAACTGGTGAAACTCTTTGTGATCCTGATAATCCTATTGTGCTTGAGAGGATGGACTTCCCTGATCCTGTCATTAAGGTTGCAATTGAACCCAAGACTAAAGCTGATGTTGATAAGATGACGACTGGTTTGGTCAAACTTGCACAGGAAGACCCTTCTTTCCACTTCTCACGTGACGAAGAAATCAACCAGACAGTGATCGAAGGAATGGGAGAATTGCATCTTGAGATTATTGTAGATCGCCTCAAGAGAGAATTTAAGGTTTGTATATGCCAGTCATGCTCCTAATTTTCAAGTTAATTTCAAGTTTTCCTTCACTTAAAATCTTCATTAACTTGGATTTTAAATGTTCTTTGACTTGTATGCTACTTGAAAATATTGTGTTTGCTGGGTACGGCTAAATACTTAATTTTGCATTCAGTCCCCTATCCATGTAACAATTAAGATGTACAATCATTATATGCTAGATTACATGCCCTGCACGTCATGTTATTTTATTGGCTGGCAAGTGTAGATTCAGTAAGAAACCAGACTCCACTTAATTATCCGAGAGAGAGAGAGAGAGGCAGGAATCTGACAGACTGAAATTGGATTCTTTGGTCACAGTATTTCTATGGATTAATTTTATTTTGATTAAATTGTTTTTAGACAGTTTCCTGCAGAACAACTAACAGAGAAGCTCTGATCAACACTTAGTTTTTGAAAATCTACCGAGAACAAAAATACTGGTAGATGTTAATTTGAATTATGATGGCGTGGTTGCTTCCCTTAAACAGGTAGAAGCAAATGTTGGTGCACCACAAGTGAACTACCGTGAAAGCATTTCCAAAGTAGCAGAAGTGAAGTACGTCCACAAAAAACAGTCTGGTGGGCAAGGACAGTTTGCTGATATAACAGTGCGGTTTGAGCCCATGGAGGCAGGGACTGGATATGAGTTCAAAAGTGAAATCAAGGGAGGTGCAGTGCCAAGAGAATATATTCCTGGAGTGATGAAAGGACTCGAGGAGTGCATGTCTAACGGAGTGCTTGCTGGCTTTCCAGTTGTCGATGTACGTGCTGTTTTGGTAGATGGTTCTTACCATGATGTTGATTCAAGTGTGTTGGCATTTCAACTGGCGGCCAGAGGGGCTTTCAGGGAAGGGATAAAGAAAGCTGGTCCAAGAATGCTAGAACCTATAATGAAAGTTGAAGTAGTCACACCTGAAGAACATTTGGGTGATGTTATTGGTGATCTCAACTCAAGAAGAGGTCAGATCAACAGCTTTGGTGACAAACCTGGTGGTTTGAAGGTATGTGATGCCAAGTGAGATGGTACTGTATTATTTTTCCTTGATCTTTGCTGAGTTTCATTTCCAATCTCTTAAACGTGTTGGTTTGGGATTAATGCAGGTGGTTGATTCCCTTGTTCCACTGGCTGAGATGTTCCAATATGTTAGTACACTTCGAGGAATGACGAAAGGGCGTGCATCCTACACCATGCAATTAGCCAAGTTTGATGTTGTCCCTCAACATATCCAAAACCAGCTTGCTGCGAAAGAACAAGAAGTTGCTGCTTGATTTTGTTCTTCTGATTCCCTGAAGAGGACGGAGCATTGTATTCTTGTTTAATGGATGCCTTTTGTTTCAAGTAACCAATTTTGTTTTATTTTGTACCATTCCTATATGTAAAATGCAAAAGGATTAAGGTTTGAGAAACGCGGCATTGTTTCAACCTGGAAAATTATTGTTAAGTTTGACTGAACTATTTAGAGATGAGGGAGTTAATTACAAGAATAAGAGATTAAGGGAAGATTGACAATACCAATGACACAAGGAAGTTGTTGATTGGGCAAATTGCAAGTAGATAATTTTAGTTGCCACCGTAGACAATAGAAAGAAAAAAACGCGTAGATGCGGATCGGGAGATGGATTCAATTAATAGCATGGTTAGAAAAACTCACATTCTAGAAGTAATCCTGGGATAAAACTTGTAGTTCATGGACATAACTCGGAATTGGTGGATGCTCCAAGAAGAAAAGCTTGATATACACAAAAAAGAAGTCTACTGCATACCTCGATAGAGGTGATTAGAGGTAGGTTTTAGAAATGGATGGAAAGGAAGCGACTGTTTGGCATAACTATATTAGGATGTGTTTCCGATAATTTTGATGTCCTAAAATACAACACTCTTGAAACCCTTTCCGTGCCGCGTGTGGACAAGGGAGTAAATTCGAAGTTAACCTGACAAGTGCGTTACGCGTGTAAACAAACACATAATCCTGGGAGACGAAGCAGAATTGAGAATCCCATCCCCGTTATTCTCCATGCTCATCGCTTCTTTGTTCATTCATTGATGTGAGCGAATCGAGGAAACTCGTGGCCAGGTACCATCTAAAGACAAGTCATTTTTGCATTAACTGTAGCTTTCTCTGATTTCCCTGATTGTGGCAGTTGACACACAGAAATAAAACAATTCCAAAGGATCCCGCCGTTGGACTTGCTCGTGCAAAAGCATCACGTCCTGCAGGGAGGAACCCCTGCACATGGCTAATTTCATATCCTAGAGGAACCTTGTCACTATCACTATCCAATTAAGGGCAAGCATTACTCTTGAATGTGTGTCCACACGCAAGCAAATATAAACATATCAAAACTTTTCCAAATTCGATTAATTTTTTACCACCTGGCCCACTCAAATTCACATTGGAAATTACAATTCATTGGTGAAAAAGTTCAAAAAAAAACAAAAAAAAAGAGAGTTTGGCCCATTTAACTGCTTTTTTCCATTCAAATCTATCTCATCTGGACAATTCCAGCTTGGACAAGCTTCTGAATCTTGCTCATCACCATTGGGTTCTTCGTGTGTTCCTGAGCAGCCTTGGGATTCTCTTGGAAGTCTACTAACACCTGAAGATTGTGACAATGTATTATTACTACCACGCACAGTTGCAACCATCTTCGATTTTGCATTTGTTCCGCGGATCTAGAGAAAAGGGTGACAAGGCAGTTTATATCCTTACCTGTCTCATGACGGGATCTGAGAGAATGTTCTGAATTTCTGGGTCCTGCATTCCCTTGGCCTGCAAAATGGAATTCACAAATTCGAGACCCATGATCCAGCCACCACTCAACTTTCTGGGCATTAAACGTAAGTCATAAAAGCAAACTTACCTGTCTTTCCTTTAGCTCCTCAGGGCTTAGGTCACCACGACTGGCCTTATTGAGCTGTTCCACACATCTGTAAAAGAAGTGAGAGCACAGTTAAACTCTCTCAACCATGTGTACACTTAAATGTAAACAAATCTAGATAAATAAATACCTTCTAACACCATCTAGCAATTCCTGGTTCCGAGGGTCATGTTTCAGACCCTCCTGATAAGTTTCCAAGGCTTTATCATACTCTTTCATGAAGAATTGAACAGCACCTTTTCTTGTATAACCCTTTGAGAATGTGGGATCAAGTTCAATGCACATCTCTGCATCCTTCAATCCCTCAGGAAGAGCCCCAAGTTTGGTGTAGCATGCAGCTCTGTTACTATATGTCTATAAGCAGCAACCAGCCAAGCATTAGAGCGGAACAACTGAAACCAATCACATACATGCGAAAATGTTTGGGTGACTGTTACTACCTTGGGATCTTTAGGATTCCTTCTCAAAGATTCTGAGTAGTGCTTCACAGCCTCTGGATACCTCTGCTGCTTGAAAGATTCATTGCCTGCAGAAAGTGCACACCATCACACCATACACATATGTAACAAAATGGATTGAGTGACAGAATAATATGAACTGCATTCAAAGGAATAACCAGCAACTAAACATGAACAGAGAATGGCTACCTTTCTCACGCTCTTCCTCAGCCAATTTTGGATCGAAGTATTCTTGTTGCTCAAGATCCTTCTTTGCTTTCTCCGCCTCATTTAGTTTCTTCAGTGTGTCTGGATTGCGATGCTCTGTAAGGGCCTTCTGGAAAGTCTCAATGGCAGGTTCATAGTCCCGTGAGCATTTTGCCATTTTCACCAAGGCAGTTCCTTTCCTTGTCAATGCTCTTGCTATCATCTTAAAGTCTGATCTAAGCTCTCTACCTCTTTCAACAGCTTTGTCACAATCTTTAATACATTCATCATACTGAAAATTGTAATTGGATCAGAGAGGGGTACAGGTGAAATCAAATAGTAAAAACACAGGTGATAATTCTACTCCTATACAAAACCATGGTTAGCCCATATGAGCACGATAACATTAAGAACTTTCATCAAAGCAGAGTAAGCTAGTCAGACTGCAAGTGATCACCTGAATTTCTCTCGCTAGCTATTACAAAAAGCAGGACTAATATACCCCAGATTCCATTCAAGTATGAACATCATAACCCGACATCATTCTATTCAATCCATTTCCAGAAAAATTTCCAACACTTGAATCGGAGATCCCTAGTCAATGTCTTCCTCGCATAATGCAGTCCACTGCAATAGTTACCAAAACTTGCAACTCCTTTAGGACCCAAACTTTCGAAGAGAAAGGTGGGAGACAACCAAGCGTTACTTATTTACAGTTTAATAAAAGGAAGCAGAAAGAGCAAGACAGAAGATTTGTTTTCATGCTTATGTGTCCCCTAGTCTCCATTTAGACTCTTCTCAAACTATAATCTGAGCTTTGTGTGGACATGATAGACTCGTCCTTCAATAAACAGAACTTCTCTTTACTTCTAATAAGATAAAACGTCACTAGAACTTACTCTCACCCTTCAAAAATAGTATGTACAAGGAACTTGGTCAACAGCGTAATATTACACAGCTTGGGCTACTCCTTACTAAGATCCAACAAAAAGTGCATTGCTTTAAGATAGTTAACATTAAACAAGAACAGACAGCCTTAAGAGTTAAGACTATGCAATGATTCCAAATCTAACACAAAAAAAATATCTTTTTTGTCAGCAGCACAAGTAACAGCATTCAAAAATCATAGCCCATAAAATTAAAGCCAATATGAAGCAAATCAAACCAATATAAACAGATAAATATTAAATTTACCTTTCCCGTCTCCAAATAAACAGCAGCACGATTCGTCAAATACGAAATATCCTCATCATCAAGCTCTGTCGCCTTTGTATAATGCTCAATAGCCTTCTCAAATTCCTTCTTTTTATAAGCTGCATTCCCCAACTCCTTCTCTTTCGCTGCTTGAGCTTTCCTCTCCTTCGCCTCCTTTTCCTCCCCCGTTACCTCCATTGGCTCTGGCTCCGCTACCTTCTCTTCCTCCATCTTCTTATCTTCCTTCCTCTCCGACGCAGAGGACTGAGGAGTGGACGTCTCCTCCGGAATCTCCATATCGTCCCCTGAATTCGGCCCTCCAAGCTTAACATTCAACAAAACCCCAATAGCCTGCATCACTCTCTGATCCTTCAGGTAGAGATTCAAATTATTAGGGTTTTTCTGAATCTCTTGCATCATCTTAACAAAATCCGGCTGCTGCAAATACAATCTCGTCGACGGATCCGCTGTTAACTTCGCCCACATCTCCGGACCGGAGAATACATTACCAAACGGACTAGGCGGTGGCGCAGCGCGGCTCTGGGAGGCAGCTGCTTGAGCATCCGCCAAACCGGATTTTAATCCTTCATTATTCGGATCAATCTCGAGTCCTTTCTTGTAAGCAGAGATAGCGTCTTGGATTTGGTGCAAGCCGAGATGAGCGGCGCCGAGGCGAGAGTAACCTTTCGACCAGTCCGGCTTCAGCTCAACGGTTTTCTTAGCGTCTTTTAAAGCATCGGCGTAGTGGTGGAGAGACGCGTGAGCCGCCGACCGGTTAGAGTAGAGAACGTGATTGGTTGGGGAAAGGGCGATGGCGTCGGTGAAATGTTTGACGGCGGTAGCGTAGTCGCGGGCTGAGAAGGCCTCGTTGCCTCGGGATTTGGCTTCTTCGGCCATGCTGAACGGTGTTGGGTGATGTCGTTTAGGGAAGTGAGGTTTCTGAGAGATTTTTTTATAGAGAGCGAAGAGAGGGTGAGGGGTAATATAGGGAAAGAAGAAAACGAGAGAGTTCTGGTGATGGGAGAAGAAGAGGAAAGTGGGTTCTGGAATGTTCTTTTTTGTGGTTTTTACTAAATGGATTCGGATTCGGATTCGGATTCGCATAAGGGTGTTTGGTGACGGGACATTGTAGCGGGACGCTTTGGTTAAGCTGTGTTTTTGTTTGACTAATTTCACTGCCTAGTCGTGAAATCATTTTGGAATTAAAAATGGTTTTATTTTAAATTTTATAATAAGAGTTCAAGTTTTTTTAAAACCAAATTTAGGAATTTAGATTATAATTTTCAGATGAGACTAGAAGCGGAATCCGATTTAAACCCTTATCCAAGATTGTGTATCAACCCACAAAATTAGTGGGTTGATCCAATGAATTGATTTTAGTAAAATATTATATTATTAACTTATATTATGCTTTGAATTAGATCAAATTTTTTATATTCAAGTATTAATAACATATTTTCTAATAATTTATTTTTTATTCATAAACTCAAAATAAGATATATATTAGATAACTTTTTAAAAAAATATC
>Ga0325410_1005621_pt1 | contig 13841 bp, 4 predicted proteins | sample PopdelMetagenome_16_FD_206182 | JGI IMG/M metagenome (GOLD analysis project Ga0325410, IMG submission 206182) | Populus deltoides microbial communities from Bellville, Georgia, United States - Xylem-PdIQD-R3 | ecosystem: Host-associated > Plants > Phyllosphere > Stem > Wood/Secondary xylem... | reverse complement strand
TCCTCCTGGAATATTATGCAATTTGCTCAGTTTTTGTAAGGGCTAATTGCTATATCCGTTGTATATTGTTCAGTAATTAGATCCCATATATACTTGCAGGTGTGCTTTGATTTTTTATATTTTTTTTTGTAATACTTATGAAAAATAATTATTTTTTAAATAATAATGGGTTACTTACCTTATTTACCCAAGTGGCTCTTTCTTTTCCATATGTATGAATTTTTTTATTTTATTATTAAACCTGAAAATATCCCATTATGAATTTTTTTTATTTTATTATTTTTCTTTCATAAAGATAAACTTGGCTATGCTATAATTATTTTTTACTAAAGAGGTGAACAACTATTTAAAAATAATAATTAAAAACCGATGTGTTGTCTACCACAATTATAAAAATAAATTCACACTCTAGCTCTCAAACCCGCGACATCTAGAGACAATATGATACGATGACGACAACGCTGCAGTTGTAACTGATCAAGAAGAAAATCCAAAGGGAACTCGAATTTTTGATGCAATCACTCAGGAATTTAGATAGTTAAATTTCATTAAAATAGTTTCATTAACACCTAAAGTATTATAAAATAAAGCATTATAAGAACATTATAAGATATAAAAAGAGATATAAACCATAAGTTATAATATTTGATATTTGAACGAAATCAATTAAATTAAAATTAATTAGTAGATTGTGTTTCACATATATACCTTTAATAAAAATAAATAATTAATTTATAAAAAATAAAAACAAAGTATGTCAAAATTACAAGCCAACAAAAATTCTAGGTTCCAACTCATGACTTGACGGGCTGAGTTGAGACTTGAATTTGATATTAATTGATTAAAAATATATATATTAAGATGCTTTACTGATTAAATATATAATTTTCATTAAAATACTTTGGAATAATATTTATTGACAAACTATAGATGCTTACTCTCCTTTATATCACTATTACATCATTGTCTATCATTAAGTTAATTACTTTTATGAAAATATTTCAGCCATGTACATTTCTTTAACCACTCATTTGCTTGATCGATCTCCACTAGATTTCTAGCGGAGGATGAACACGGAAAACATCGTTTTCCGTCATGGAATTGTCAGAATACATCACAGGCACACTCCCCGATCAAGCCATAAACATCCTAATAAATTTTAGGAGGACATTTAACTTGTTAATTTCTCCCTTTCTCTTTTATTCTTCAGGTAATCTATTCACTCATGAATAAATGATACACAGCACTGTTAAGGATCACAAGTGGACAAGGCTTTAAGATTAGGGGTGTGAATCAGGACCCATTAATTGTAAAAAAGTATAATCTATATATATATATATATTGGTTTTAATTCATCATGGAATTCGGCATCTACAGGATTGTGCTTCTTTTTTTTTAATTTTTTTTTAATCTAAATCCACTTAGCATCTCTAAATTGTGCACATCGAGATAAAGACAAAAGTTACAAATAGGGCCTAAATTGTATGGACAAGTTTATTAATTATTATTAACAATAAATCTTATCTTTTTCGTTACTTGTTTCGTTTTCGTTTCTCCTTATATGTTCTCACTTGTTTGGTTCATGATGATGTATCTCTTTTGGTTCATGATGATGTATCTCTTTTTACAAGTATGATTCGCGAGGGTTTATGTTCTTGTTTATTTAATTTTTTTTTGCAAGTAATAAAAGTTTTTTTATATTTTTTATTAATACAGATATCCAGATCAATTTATGTATATCTCGATTAATCCCACAAACATGAAAATAATGAAAGTTTTTTCTTTTCATGGGTCGAGGAGAAAAAGACACTTGAATTAGTTAACTAGTTTCTTGGATTAAAAAAATATAAGAAAATATATATCAAGGCTACAAAGAATTATTAGATATTACTACTAAAAATATTCATCGAAATAATTTGAATTCTTGACTTGACTTTTTATCTAGTTCGAATTTAAATAAATTTATGTGACAGTTTTCCAACGTTACCTAATCAACTTGATGAGTTCAAAGACAATCCGAACAACTGGTAAAATTATAGTTTGACTTTAAAAAAAAATTCAATGTAATATTTTTTTTAATATTGAGACGGTAACATTTTAGATTGACTTGAGCCTTGTAACTTAACTGGCCAAACCCACAACTTTGATCATGGACTCCACTAGGTTTAATAACTTTGTTTTTTTAAACTATTTTTTACTTAATGATATAATAACAAAATTAGATGCTCATAGAACTAAACACTAACCAAATGCTAGGATGTTTTATTGAGATTGTAATAACCATATATAAAGTAAACCGAAACAAATTATGAAGTCTTATTCAAAATCAATCAAATATTAAATGATAAAATAAAAAAATAAAAATGATTCATTTGAAAGAAAAAAATGGAAAACGGAATTTATGGCATTGTTATTAAACTTGACCCATCAGGTTAATCTTGAAACTTTCAAACTCGACTCTTTGCCTGGCCCATATTTAAAATTAACACGAATAAGAGTTGACTCTACATGGCTCAATTGACTTGACAGGTCCAAAGGTAACCAGATGACTGGTAAAAATATGGTTTGACATTAAAAACAATATTTAAATGATGTTTTTTTTAATATTAAGACAAATACATATTAGATTGATTTAGGCTTCACAGTTTAACTCACCAAACTCGCAACTTGGACAATGGACTTCACCGGGTTTAAAAACTTTTTTTTTAAATTATTTTTTTATTTAATAATATGATTAAAAAAATTAAAAATTTACAAAATTAAATATCAATCAAATGTCGAGATGTTTATTTGAGATTGCTGTTATCTCAAAGAAAACAAACCAAAACAAATTATAATGATTAATTTAAAATTAATAAAATATTAAAAAATAAAATTAAAAGAAAGAAGTAAAAAAAAACATTCAATTAAAATAAAAGGAAAAAAATAGATTTTTTTTTAAAAAAAGAGAAGAAGTCAAACTTTTGAAAAGAAAACATCACAGAGTAATTAAGTGAAGACATTAAATTATAATCAATGAGGATTTATCTCGGTAAGATTTGAAGAGAAAGAAAGAGTGAGATTGGATCCATTATCAGGTTATTGAATTCAAATTAAATAATTATGATTTAGTGTATGATAAAAATGAAAATAATTTAGCTTATTATTTTATTTTTCTAATTTAATTCAAATGATTGAATTCAAAATCAATAACAATATTAGAAATCTAACAATTTATATTCTCTTAAAAAAAAGCTAAAATTAAAGAAGAAAGTGGTTGAATTTTTTTTTTTATGCGTCACAACATTTGTTTCTACAGGTTAACCCTTGAAAAGGTGAAGCGGTAAAACCTTTAGTAATGATTATATTTAAAACATCAAAGTTATTTATTTATAAACCTTTTTTATTCTAGACTAATGTTAAACTTAAATATCATTATATTTATAAAAGGAAACTTACCTATGATTGTTGACTAACATATATAGAACATTATTTATTCATGCTATGAGTTAGATTAATGTTTTTTAAAAATATTCAGGTATTGTTAACGTGTTTTCAAGAAGAAAAAAATGAAATGGTGTAAAGATTAATTCAATATGTCCTTGTCAACTTGGCAAGTTAAAAAGTAACCTGGACAACTAGAAAAAAAAAAAACATAATTTGACTATAAAAAAAAATCAAGAGATTATTTTTTGTAAAAAAATATTGAGATAATAACATATTGGATCGATTAGATCAACTAAGTTAACATATAATATCTATGACTCAGATTATGAGATTATAATAACCTTACAGAAAATAAATAAATAAACAATATTAAAATTCAATTCTTAATTAATTCAATGTTGAATAATAAAATTCAAAAAAATCAATTAAAAAATGAAAAAAAAGCCCTGAGTCAACCTTGGTTAACATGTCAAACTTAAACCATGAGACCAAAATGATCATATAGAAAACAAATCAAAACAAATTGTGAAATTCAAAACTCAAAACTCAATCAATCCAACATTAAATGATGAAATTAAAAAACAAATCAATAAAAAAAGAATAAAAAAAACTTAGGTTTACTTAGTTTAAAATGTGAAACCCTTGACTCAGGGCATAAGACTAAGATAATTTCATAAAAAGCAAATCAAAATAAATTATGAAGCTTAATTTTTAATAGTGAAAGATTAGATTGAAAAAATAAATCAATTACTAAAAATGACAAAAAAAACCTAAGTCAACGAGGTTAACTCACAAAACTCGTGACTCGAGTCATAAGACTTAGATAAATTCATAAAAAGCAAGTTGAAATAAATTATAAAACTCAATCACTAATAAATTTAATGTTAAATGATAAAATTAAAAAAAAAGCAAAATTAAAATTCCAAAAAATAGTATTGTTCCAAATAACAGTAATTTATAAGGAGGGGAACATTAATTTCCCCTTCTTAATTAGTTCCTATGAAGTAGAGGTTGACCCACACTACACTTCAAGGTTGGATTACTTCTTCTTCTTCTTTTTTTTTTGTAAAAATAATGTTTGAAAAAAGATTAAAATCTCTTTTTTAAAAGAAAAGACCTCTTGAAAAGGATCGAGTTAGTTCAGGTTAACACACTAAACCTATAGTTCAAGGTAGTTAAAATCACGATTTAACTCGTAAAATCATATGTTTTTACGAGTTAATATAGGCTTTACGTGCTAAATCATGTATAAAACTCGGAATCAGGTAAATTCGGGTCAAAATCGGGTAAAATCGTTAAAATCAGGTGAAATCGCGTAAAATTACGATTTCACCACCGATTGAACGAGTTTACCCTCAAGGAATAAGAATGCAATGTTGCTGCCAGGTGTCGACCGCCTATTGGCTTTAACAGATCAAAAGCAAATTCACCGAATCAGTCTTCTCTCTTCTCTTCATATTCACCATTCACGTTTAGAAGAATCAGAACATAAAAAAAATCCCAAAATTGAAATCCTAAAATTCTAAATCCTCACTAAGGATTCCTAAGTGACCTAGTCTCTTAATATCTTTCTCTCAGCCAACAATTAACCACCGTCCACTGGTACTCCACAACAGCCCTCTCCCCTCATCTTTTTTATTTTTCCATCATCGACGGCGTCCTTTTCACCAGCCACCATGAGAACTAGAGTCTACTCAACAACAACGACATCTCTCCAGTCTCCACCAGGTAAGTTACTCTGTTTATCTTGTTTCACCTCCTACAAAAATTCATTGGTTCTCTCTTCTCTGTTGGTAACTACCAGCGGCTGGGGGTGCTTTTTTTCCCCTGTCTGTTTCTTACTCTGATGCTATATTAGTTTGATTGGATTCGCAGGCTCCAAGTTTGACTATAATATTGATCTGCACAGTACTCATTGCTCAGAACAGAGGTAAGATTCTTAGTTTCTTACCATGTCCGTTTCTTACCCTGTTTGTAATCTTTTGTGACTGTTGTTTAGGACCTTTAGGTGCTTTAATCTTTACAGTTTAATGATGTTAAAAATTGAGATTTTGATTCAAAGTTTCTGTGACTTTGTCTATTATTGAGATTTTACCTGTGAATTTTAGATTCAAATTTAACCATTTATGTGTGTGACTCTGTTTTTTCACATAAATCAGTTGTCTCTGTTTCTTGATCTGAACAAGTTGGAGTCAGGTTAGTAACCCATTAAAATTTTTAAGTGGGCTCCATGTGCTGATTTCGTTAGAAACGTAAGTTTCAGGATCTTTTACTCACCACAAAATTTCCATAACCTCTAAGCATACAGCTACTTTTCCCCAGATGTTTTTCTGTTTGAGTTGATCTTGATAAGATGATGCTTTTCCCTGGGTTTAGTAGTTTTGGTTCAGTTACCAAGCAACTTGTATCTGCTTCGCTATTTTTCTCTTGAACTGATTTATGTGGAATTTATTTTGTCTTATTAGTATGATGGAGCAATCTAATAAAGTCTTTTAGAGATTCATCTGAAATGAGCAGTATCTGGATTGATTTAGGCCTGGCTAGTTGTATTCAATGTAGATTTTTTGCATTTACTTGCAATGATCTCTATAAGAACTTTAATTTTCTAAAATTCCCTTGTGGTATGAGTCTAAAAAGGAGGTTTTTCATAGAAGTTTTTCTATTGAAATAACCTACTAATATTAGTCATGTTCCTGGGGACTTGATTCATAATGCTCTACCTCTGCTTGTTTCATTTTAGTCCTTGTTAGTTGTTACCTTATCTGCAATGCCTGTGGTTGGCTGGGGAATTGGGATGTGATTATATTGAAAATGTATGTTTCTTCTATGTGCCTGTGCACCAGCACCCAACATGCATTTGCTATCATGTTTTGGGTGTTTCTGTTTCTTGCCTTTTCCTTCTGGTTTTTATTTCTATTTTTTTTTTGGAAGCTGTAACAGTTACCTTATATGCATATGCTGTTGTGCTTTCTCACATAATAGGTTGTCAGGGACAAGCGAAGTGGCAAGACCAAGGGCTATGGATTTGTTAACTTTAAGTTTGTTAATTATTTGTTTTAAGTTTGTTAATTATTAGCTAATGAAAAGTTATTTAAATTATGTATGGATTTTTATTTGAACTATATATTTTAAGGCGCTTGAACTATATATGGATTTTTATTTGAAGCATGAATTTTTTTAATGTATTTTAAAATTTTTTTTAATGTATTTTAAAATTCCTTATGATTTTATGATTTTACGATCCGAGTTTGTTTTGTATTTTCCGTGTCGTGTCAAAATTACGATTTTAACAACCTTGCTATAGTCCATATCATGTGATCAAGATAACTCGAAAAATACAAAAAAAAATCATAAAGCTCTTTAAAAAAAAAACAAATCAATGTTATTTTTTTTTTGGTTATAAAGGTGATTAAGTCATATAATTTAAAAGTATAAAAAATCAAATTGTTCCTAATCAATTTAATAATGATTCGGGAACATTGTAAAAATATCTCATTATCTTTAATAGCCAATTCATTAATTTTTAATTTGAAAAATAGAACTATCATTATATTATTCTAGTGAACATTACCATTAAATTTGGATAGTTTTAACTTTATTAATTTTCAGGGATCAAACAAGCACGACATTTGGGTTGCGAAGGGTGCTGGTATTGAGCCTTTCACAATGGCCATGGATACGGAGGGAAAGGACAGGATGGACAGAGCTCAAGTATTAATTAATTAAGCTTTTCATTAAATATTAATTCATTATATTAATTGTGTAACAAAAAATAATAGTTCTATTAATTGTTTTAATTAGTTGTGTTTATCTTAGTTATAAAACATTAATATAGTGGGCTAACTTTATGATTCACTAATCTTGAACATGATGGGTTTACTTCAAATTGATTTTTTTGTTTAACCAAAATGACTTGTATTGTTATTTTTTAAAACTCAAAACAACATGGCCTTCGTTTTATTTATAAAAAAATTAGCTTGAATTCACTCGTTAAACCTACTTATTAATATACTCAACTCATAATATAATGATAGCTTAAATTAACTTGTCCAACTTTTAATCCCATAAAAAAAAGAACACAACACGCTTTTAATAACATGACTGAAAAGGTATTTAAGTCATCAGGAGACGTAACAGGTGCCAATCATTTTTTTTTTATATTTATATAAATATCAAATTATATCTTGGAACATCACCTAATAATTTAAAATTTTAGGTTAAATTAATTTTTTGACATGATATCAGAGTCTTGATAACTAAGCGATCACAAATTCAAATCTCACCATCCTTATTTATTTGATAAAAAAATAAACACAATATAATGTGAGTTTGTGCAAGTTTCAAGCCTAAATAATTTTCACTTGAGGGGATATGTTAGATAATAATATAAATCATATCTTGGAACCTCACCTAATAGCTTAAACTTTTTGGTTAAATTGATTTTTACTCATAGCATATAATGAAATTTATTAATGCTTAAAATCAAACATAAAAAAACTTATAAGAACACTTATGTCTTATTCATCAGTTCTCATCATCAAAATGTTATTATAACTCTTTAAATAAAAAAACTAGAGAATTCTAATGGTATTGAGTAAAAAAATCTTACAGTTATTACTAATTTCCTAATAAACCCCCAATATAATTCTAATAAATTCTAGAAAATATTAATAATTAAATAAAATTACAATAAGAATAATCTGTAATTTATGTGATATGTGTGCTGCGTCGTCATTTCTATTCTAATATTTCCAGTTTCAATTTACCCTTAACTTTGATCATAAGAAATTATTATGACTAACTTCAATTAATGTACAATTTTTCATTTTTTTCTTACATATGCGACCATTCATAATCCCTTATAAGAGTCGACTGATGGTATTATGCTTTAGAGGGCTCAATTGAACCAAAATGATATAAAGGGTTTGATTTGATCAAGTGTCAGAGGTTGAGGGACCATAATGATTTGTGGACATTAATCTTTGCCACGGTCCAAATCCAGTATATATAGCCCAGATTAGTTATGTTCCTTTCATTTTATCCATTAAAATACCCATTTTTTTGGTTGAAAACAGGCCATAAGCCCAAAACCACAAGGCGAAGCAGCACAAATACGTTACATTATGCCATCCATCCATCCATTTCTCTTCTCCTCTCGTCTCTCCTATTTCATTGACAACCATCTTTATGATTTCTGAAGTTGAATTAATTATTGTTTTGTGGAATTGCTCAGACCTTTTCCTTGTTCAATCTTCATATATATAATCTTAGCTGCGATTTCAGTTTTTTAAATAAATTTCCTCGAGGCTACGCCTTGTGTAACTCGAATCTTGAAGGAAAATACAAAGAGTTGATATATACTCAAGGGAGGACAGTAGGACACCTTGCCCCCAGAATTTTGTTGTTCCAGCTCCATCAAAACTGTTGCCATGTGCTCGTGGAGAAGCATGGAACACGAGAAGGAATTTATTGGCGATCCCGAGGAACAAAAGCAAGTAGATCTCTCTCTAAAAAGTGGACAATCAAAGACACGACAGTACAAAAAATGCCTCCTTCCCTTTCTCCTTTTCTCTGCAAAGGAACAAAACTATATCCTGTTCCCTCTCTTTTTCTTTGACACCCGCATCACTTCAAGGACAGTAAAATAAAGCAACTACATATCATGCCAAGAAGAAAGATACAAATTTCACTAATGTCTAATCTCAAGTAACCTTTGAAAAAAGGGGTTTGTCTCAAATTATGTTATATTGGTTGCTGGTAATTATGTTAAAATTTATAAGAATTTTACCTGTTATAGTTATATTCTATGATTATAAGATTTGACAAATAGATATCATACCTGTTTTTCTAAATAAAAATCTTTAAAAAGATTTGTATGTGATACAATTTGAAATTTTTTAATCTAAGTAATTCGTCAATAAAATATGCATTTTATAAACATCTATTTATGGACTTAAATAAACTTCAAAGAGTTGAAATATCCATTTTGATTAGATAATCAAACATTTTAATTTCATAAAAAATATAGATGAATCTTGTGTTTATAAAAAGGTTAGTGAGAATGGAGTTATTTTTATGTAGACAGTTAACATATTATCAATATGAAATTACATTTCTTCACTCTAGATAGTATAAATCTGGTTATCGAAGAATTTTTTCATGAAGGATATGAAAGAAGCAACCTATATATTTGAAATAAAAATCAAAATAAAAAAAAATCTAAAATTGAGGTTGCTTGGATTGTTGTTGTTTGGATTGTTTCAATCCATATATATAGACAAGCTGCTAAAACAATTTAGCATGAAAGAATTTAAAAGAGGATACTTACCTATGTCATATATGATACATATCTTCAAGATTATGTTCTCTCAAACACAAATTGAAAGAGATATAATGAAAATTATTCAATATATTTTAGATATAAGATCCATAATGCATGTGATGTTATATATAAGATCAAATGTATCTTATACTTTGAGCATAACAAATAAATACTAAACTAATCTGGTGAAAGTCACTAAAAATAGTTAAAAATATTTTTAAGTACTTGAAAAGAACTAAGAATGTTTTTCTAATCTATGAAAGAGATAAACTAGTAGTTATCAGTTATTGAAAATAGAAAATCCAGTTATATTTTACTCTAAATAATGATGCTGGGTTGGAAAAATTCTAAATAAAAGACCAAAATAGATTCTACAACTAAAGTGGAAGACGATTCTATGTTCAAAGGGATAAAAGAGGTTGTTTGGATCACGAAGTTAATCACTAAACTATGTATGGTTTCTAGCATTGTTTATTCAGTAACTATATACTGTGATAACAATGGAGCAATTGCACAAGCAAAGAAGTTAAGGTCTTATCAATGATCTAAAAATATACTTAGACAATTCTATTTGATTAAAGAATCATAAAAGGAAAATATTTAAAGATAGAGTGATACACGTATTTGATACATGAGTGATTGATTTTAGTGCAAGTGGGAGATTGCTAATGTATATGTCATGTAGTTGATCGGTTGATTAAACATGACATTGACTTTGCTCATTAAATATATTTATTTTTAATAAAAACTTTATTTATCTTTAATATTCATCAAATATTTTATTAATGAATATAATATTTGATTAATGAATTTAGAGTAACGATAATAATTGAGATAAAAAATATTTTACAAAGAAAATTATAAAGTCGTTATAATTATAGGATTTATGTTGGATCAAAGTATTGTTTCTAATTAATATTTTATAAAAACTAGATATTAATTAGAGTTATTGATATTAATATATATTGTATTTTTTTTAAATAAAAAAATTTATTTTTATAAACTGAAATATGAGAAATATTTAGAATTAATAAGTTAACTCCTTAAATAAGACGTGCCGCAAGAGAACTATATTAAAATGTAATAAATATTCCTAGTACAATTACACAGTTATACAACAACTGAAACTGACACAGTGAACTCCGGAGAATCTCTTTTTACAACTGAAGACCTTTTTTTTTCTTTTTTGTCAATGCATGACTTCCTCAAAAGGTCGGAGAAGGGAATGTTCCCATTAACGGAGGCAGGAGTGCCTCTGCACTCATTCAGAAATAGTTTCATACCAGGAGCTCTGGTGATGGTTAAATTCCGCAGAACTTTCTTTTCAACAGCAGACTGACTCGTCAATTTTACGGTCGATAGTAGAAAAATGTTTGCAAATTGTGCAGGCTCGTGCTTGAGATGACAGAATCACATAACCCGCACTAAAACAAATGAGCTATACGTTTAGCATAATCCATCAACTCGCCATAATAAACAAAATTACTGTGCAGCGAAAGTTGGAAAAGCTAACCATGTAATGGACAGACAGACACAAGACCTAGACCTGATCCGAACAATATCATTCTGATCAACACCACGTAAATGCCCCAAAGGGGGCTGAGGAAATCCTCAAGCATAGAACATTTTCAATATATACTTGGACAAGACACAATACAGGGAGATAAAGGGATGATTACTCTCTGTCAATTATAATCACCTGCTGAGAGGGCTGGGGGGCACTTCTGGCATCCTGCTCAATTTAATTCAAATGATTGAATTCAAAATCAATAATAAGATTAGAAATATAGCAATTTATATTCTCTTTGAAAAAATTAAAGAAGAAAGTGGCTGAATTCTTTTTTTCTATGCGTAATAACATTTTTTCGACAGGTCAACCTTTGGAAAGGTAAAGCGCGGTAAAACCTTCAGTAATGATTATATTTAAAACATCAAAGTTATTTATTTATAAACTTTTTTTTATTCTAGACTAATGTTCAACTTAAATATCATTACATTTATAAAAAGAAAACTTAAATATGATTGTTGACTAACATATATATATATATATATATATATATATATATATATATATATATATATATAAACAAACTAGTTATTTACCTGTGCAGAGCTACGCTACAAGTTATATTCATTTCTTTTAAAAAAATTATTCATGCATTGTTAACATGTTTTCAAGAAGGAAACAAATATTAAACTATGTAGAGATTGATTTAATATATCTTAGTCAACTTGACAAGTTTAAAAATAATCTAGACAACCAGAAAAAAAAAACATAATTTAACTATAAAAAAAATTTAAGACGATATCTTTTTTAAAAAAAATATTGAGATAATAATATATTGAATCAACCTGAATTAACATATAAAATATATGACTTAGGTTATGAGATTGTAATAACCTTATAAAAAACATTGAAGCCCAATTCTGAATCAATCCAATGTTGAATAATAAAATTAAAAAAATCAATTACAAAAAACCTTGAGTCAACCTTGATTTATATGTCAAACCTAAACCATTAGATTAGGATAACTCAATAAAAAACAAATCAAAATAAATTATTAAATTAAATTTCTAATTAATCCAACATTAAATGATGAAATTAAAAAAAAATCAATTAAAAAAAAGATAAAAAATACTCGAGTTAACTTAGTTTAACTAGTGAAACCCTTGACTCAAGGTATAGGATTAAGATAATTTTATAGAAAAAAAATCAAAACAAATTATGAAACTTAATTCTCAACCAACCCAAATGGTATAAAAAAATGAAATAAAAATTAATTACTAAAAAGGATAAAAAAAACTAAGTCCATCAGGTTAATGCACAAAACTTTTGACTCGGTTCATGAGACTCAGATAATTTTATAAAAAGTAAGTTAAAATAAATTATGAAACTCAATCACCAATAAATTTAATGTTAAATGATAAATTAAAAAACAAAATTAAAATTAAAAAAATAAAATTGTTTCGAATAACAGTAATTTACAAGGAGGGAACATTGATTCCCCCCCCTCCTTAATTAGTTCAAAATATTATTATTATTATTATTATTATTATTATTATTTGTTCCAATAACATTTTGGTTGTTTCACTTGTTTTTTTTTTTATATAATAATGCAAACATGGTATTGCCCTCAATTGACCTTATAACAATAAGAAAAATCATTGTGAAAATATGAAAAACTTTTGAATGCCAATTTTATTTGTGTTTTTGCTTTTAAAAGCATTTTAATTGTTTTATTGTACTTTTGAAATAAAAAAAACTTATTTATTCTCCATCGATTTAATAATAGCTAATGAACTTAAAAAAAAAAAACAAAATCTCAAAGCCAATTTAATGGACTAAAAGGAAAATATATTATTACTTGCAGTAAATAATACAAATGTGATTGTCTCTACGTGTTTTTTCAAAGCTTATTTGGTTGGTGTTGTCAATATTGTTCATTACACTTTTTTATTCAACCAATTATATCGGAACTTTTCTTACAGATAAATTATAAAAAGATAGACTGATCGGGAGCACATCATCACCAGCTTGACAGATTCACCTTTAATTGCGGGAGGATTTGTGATAATGCTGGACTCTTTAATTAGCTATCAACGACTTCGAAATTTGGATTATCCTTGTTGATATTACAGTAATGCAATATAATTAACGATCATCTTTTGGGCTGTTTGCCGTCAGTCTGTTCCATGGCATTTGTGCATTTAGGATATCCCAGCTCATGATATCATCGTATCCAAGCAAGGGAAAATAACCGACTAAAATACACGGGGATGTAGGTTAATTAATCAGGTTTTAGATTTGTTTTTTAGAGGTTATTGGTTCGAGTCTTATAAATTTTAGGACCACTTGAGATTTATATGGTTTTTAATTTTAAGACTCGTAAGATTAGTCAAGGTACACGCAAGGTGATTCTTGTACCAATATTAAAAAAAAAAAAAATAAACCTAATTTCAGACATGTTAGTTGGAGGAAATATAAATGACCACAGATAACAATTATAGGTCATAATTACCATCAAATCAGGTCGAAAATTAAGGGTACAAATCTATCCACATCTTTATAAAGAAAAGCTGCCTGAACCAAACC
>Ga0325410_1005620_pt1 | contig 13842 bp, 4 predicted proteins | sample PopdelMetagenome_16_FD_206182 | JGI IMG/M metagenome (GOLD analysis project Ga0325410, IMG submission 206182) | Populus deltoides microbial communities from Bellville, Georgia, United States - Xylem-PdIQD-R3 | ecosystem: Host-associated > Plants > Phyllosphere > Stem > Wood/Secondary xylem... | reverse complement strand
CGAATCGAAACAAAAAAAACACAGGGGGCAAGCAGGAGGATAGATAGAGATTATACAAAGAGAGGGAGAGAGGCAAAGAGAAACACACAGACAAAGAAGGAGAATAGGGAGAGAGACCGAGAGAGAAGAGACCGTGAGAAAAGAAAAAAGACCCAGAACACAAATAGCCAGGATAGCATATTTTCGTTACAGAGACCATACTCTAGCTTTATAAAAGCCAGAAAAAGCCACAGAGGAAAGAGTGACCATTGCCTTCACGATCTCTAGCACCAGAGACAGAAGACAAGAGAAAGAACAGAGGGCAGGAAAGCAAAGGTAGAAGGATGAATTTCAGTTTCCCAGCAACGAACGCCTTCACTGATCTTCGCCTAAAATGCTAGCACTCCAGCAGAGCAGGTAAGCTTTCTTTAGCTTCGTAGAATTCGAATAAGGCTGGTACTGTGCTAATTACCTTCGCACTATGCAGCATGCGTGAATAATTCACGCATGCGCGCCTTTTCCCAGCCGGGTCACTGGCTTGGCCAGTGATCGGCTGGGCTGGCAGGATTTAGTCCAGTCCATATAGATTTGAATTATACCCAACTTCACATAAAAAAAATATGTGTATACATAAAAAAAAAATAAATTTATTTTATTAGTTTATTCACTAATATTAAAATCAAGAATAAAAATATTGATTTAAATTTATTTTATTTCTCTATGTAAAAAAATAAAAAATATATGCATGCATAAAAATAAATTTATTTTATTTGTTTATTCACTGATATTAGAGTCATGAATAAAAATATTGATTTAAATTTATTTTATTTTATTTTATTTTAGCTACGCAATATTTATTAACGTCATAGTTGGAAGTATCTATAGTTGAATATTCACTGACGTCAAAGTCAGGAATATTACAAGCAAACCATCATAGCATAGACCAATATATTTTTAGCAATTTAAGACAAAACCAGCAATGCAACTTACCTCAGGTAGGGTGTGCTAGGGGTGTTAATACCTTCTCTAGCCACAACCAGTCCCGTACCATAGAATCTCTGTTGACCAGTTATGGTTCCTAGTGACCATAATACTATGTGGCGACTCCTTAAACAAGATATTTCTCCATCAAAGAACAAGATGCCAGAAATATATTCTTTTCGTTGATGAATTTTTAAGGCTGCTGTCAAAGTTGTTAAAATCGTGATTTAACTCATAAAATCGTATAATTTTATAAGTTAATATATGCTTAGTGTGTAGAATCATCTTAAGAACTCGAAAATTAATAAAATTGAGTTGAAATCAAAATTAGTAAAATCAGATGAAATCATAAAAAATCACGATTTTGATACCGAATTTACGATTTCAACAAAAACATATACTGCACTGCAATAATGCTTCCTCCAGACCAATAATAGCATGCCATTTGTTCACACAAAAGATGTGCTACCAGCTACACCCCAAAGGGGATGACATGGCAGACTTCCTTGTCAAGCTCGATTCCCAATGGATCTTATAACTATTAATGATGGGTCGATGATAATATAAACAATTATCACTGAATAATTCATCTGCAAGCTCTTCTATTGCATTAACAATCTTTTTTAACAATATTCAATTTATTGCAATCTAGCTTATATTTTGACGTGAGAATTTTATCCAATGTAACAACTCGATTATGATTCAGACTTATATATAACTAAATAGGTGGCATGAATTATGTTGTTTATGTTGTGAATTGTATTTTTTTAATTTAAAAAAAATAGAATAGTTTTATAATTAGAATTGTTTAAAAAATTTTAAAAAAAATATCAATTCACATAAAAAAGATTCTTAACTAAAAATAATGAACCAGAATCTTAGGATGATTTTTTTTTCAATATTAGAACAACAACGTATTAGATCAATCCAGATTTTATAATCATATACGTGAAACCTGTGATTTGAATTATGAATCTATCGTGTTTAATTTTCTTTAGACTATTTTTATTTAATTATATAATATGTGAGCTAGATGATGGAATTAACTTGGTTTAATTACTTTGTTTTTGTTGAATTTTTTTTTAACCATGTATTTTAAAGTGCTTTAACTATGTATGAATTTTTATTTGAACCATGTATTTTAAGATGCTTGAACTATGTATGAAAAAAAAATTCTTACGATTTTACAATCCGTTTTTACAATCCGAGTTTATTTTAAATTTTTCGTGTCATGTCAAAAATGTGTTTTTGACAACCTTGACCGTCGTGATGTCGGGTGCGACAGGTGCGATAAAGGGCAAAATATGCTTTTAATGAATTTCATATTTTGGTATATTTATTGGAGTATAGCATTATACTTTTAATGAAAGATCAACTACATAAGTAAAAAATATGGTCATTTCTTTGAAAATTCCAAAAAAAGACTAAATATCTATACACTCATAAATCTAGGAGTTGTTTAGGACATAATCGTAAAAATTAAAGGAAATCTCTAGGTAGAGAACTAAATGAATATTATTATCTTGGTTTACATAAAATGTTGAATAACTCAAGACATCGTGTTCACTATTTAGGTAAGTAAATCCGATGCTATTTCACTAAAGAAGGTTCAAAGGCAAAAGCTACTAATCCTAATATAGTAATCCACCATATCAATATCTCTTTGCAAATCTTCAAATCTTTTATACCAGTCAAACAAATTTCATGCATGTGAGAGAGTATTGGAAATTTTTCATCTTAAAACATATTTAATAGGCACATTTGAGGCTAAATTAAAAGTGGGATCCACTCACTTTTAGGGTTAAAAGTACCATATATGAAAAAATTATGAAACTCAATCCACAACAAATAAAATATTGAATGATAAAATCAAGAAAAAATAAAAAATAATAACACAAGAGGGTATAAAATAAAAAATGATAATTAAAAGAATAAGGATGAAAATTAAAATAAAAAATAAATTAGAGAGCAATATAAATTTTTTTGTTGGGGGGTTAAATTAAAAAGACAAATAACTTTAACAAAAGGGGGAAAAACTAAAGGATGAGGACCAAATTGAAAGAACAAATACACCATAAATTTAGATCGAAGGAGTCAAGGAAAAAAAATCAAAACAGTAAGGATCGAATTGAAAAAAATAAAATATGACAAATTGAAATTGAAGAATTAAATTGAAAAAAAATAAAACTTTTATAAAAGGGTAAAAAATATATATATCAAAAGAATAAGAATTGAAATTAAAATGCCAAAAAAGAGAGGACAAACCTGCGTTTTTTAGTGAAGGAGAGAGAAATGGAACAAAAGGTTCTTTAGCGACCAACCACCATATCGTCACCAACACACGTCATACCAGGAGGAAGAGAACTTTGTGGCGTATTTAACAAAATGATAAAGGTGCTAGTTCTATCTCTGGAAGGTGCTGCACGTTCTACCCAAAAAATATAGGTGTCTTCCACTAGCTGACGAGATGCAAGCACACTCTAACAATTTTATTGATTATAGAAATGATAATTTAGGCTAAGATGACCAAATTACCTCTATATTTATGAGATTAACCACAAAAACTGTGTGAAAAGACCAAAAGGCCATGGGTCCATGGTTCATTTTTCTTTGATTGCAAAGGCAAAGTTGACTTTTTATTTTATTTTAAAAAGCAAAAGACCTAAATACCCTTGGTCAACACCTTTATTTTCTTTTTAATTAGGAGTAATTAAGTTTTTTTACTATTTAAAAATTATGGAAAAGACATGTATATCCTTGTTCAATCTTTAAATGACTAATAAATCGTGTAAAAAGATTAAAATACCCCTAACTCAAAGGCTATTGGTTTTTTTAGAAGGGTAAAACTTTAAATCCACTATTGTAGTGAATAGTGAAATGTGTGTAAGTGTACAATCAATATGATTGGCGTTTTTAGTTGTTTTGTTATATTTTTGTGATACTTTATAAGATTATTATCATTTTTTTTTAAATCCCCCCTTTTAATTTGAAATCAAATTAATTTTCCTATATTCAATTCAAACAAGCACTATCCATAAAGCATGAAATGGGAGTAAAAAAATAATGAAAACTCAACTCAAGCTAAAGAGAAATATTATGTTTGTTTGTTTGATTAATTTATTAACCAAATAAATATATTCAATTTAATTTGTTTTTGTCAATAATCCAAGTGGTAAATGGATATGTTTTACAAGAAAACCAAATCGATATTTTCATTCTAATTTGTATTTTTCAATAGTTCATATATAGGTATGCTTTACAAAACAAAAAAACCCTTGGATTATGAGTTACTATATACTGAATACCCGGTGACATTAGAAGGATATAATGATGCTAATTATATATCTGATACTAAGGATTTAAATATGACTTCACACTCGTTGGAGTAGTTGTATCTTGGAAATCCTTTAAGCAAACATATATCACAATGTCCATAATGAGATCAGGGTTTATTACTCTTGATAGTGTTAAAGAGGAAGCCAAATGGCTTTGAAACTTCTTGAAGGATATTCTATGTTGGCAAAAACTAGTGCCTGCAGTTTGTATCCATTATTATAGTCAGTTTGCAATTGGAATGACACAAAATAATATATAATAATAAGTCTAGAGATATAATATTGTTAAACATTTTCTCTTAAATAAAATTATTTTTATTGATTATATAAAGTTAAGAAAAAATATTAGGATTCGCTAACGAGATTTTTGACGAGATAGCTTGTGTATAATTTAATCAAAGGGAATGAACTTAAAACCTTTAAAAACAAAAACAAAATGTAATGATGATAAACCTACCTGGTTGATTGGAGATTCTAAAATCTAGGTTTTTTAAAAAAACTAAATCATATAACATTCTTGATAACAGTTGCAAACTAATTAATTTCATAAAAAGGTGTTAATTGTAGAGTGATAAAAGGCAAAACATGCTTTTAATGAATTTCATATTTTGGTATACTAAGTGAAGTATAACATTATATTCTTAATAAAATGTCAAATATATAAGTGAGAAATATGATTGTTTCTTTTAGAATTTGGAAAAGACTGAATTATCTACGACACTCATAAATCTAGGAGTTGTTCAATGCCAAAATAAACATAGCTAGGAGAACCAAAGGAAATCTTAAGATAGAGAACTATATAAATATTATTATCTTAATTTACATAAAAGTCTAAATAGTTTAAGATATCACGTTTACTATTTGGCTAAGTAAATTTGATACTATTTCAATAAAAAAAGTTCAAAGTCAAGAGTTCTTAATCCTAATATAGTAACCCATTAAATCATTATCTCTTTACAAATTTTCAAATCTTTTATACTTATAAAATAATTTTTAGTCATGGGAGAGTGTTGAAAAAAATTATTTTAAAACATATTTAATAGACATATTTGAAGTTAAATTAAAAGTGAGATCTACTCACTTTTAAGATTAAAACTTTATTAAAATTTATTTTTCAACGTAATCTCTATAACATAAAAACATTAACAATATTAAAATAAATTATTGTAAATAAAAAACTAATCTTAAGAAATCATTAGTTGACATGTTTATGTGAAATCCAAAAATTTTATCTCATATAAGAAAGAAACAAGATTTTCATATTGTTTATATAGTGGGAAGATAAAGAATTGCAACTGGATCCAAAAAGCACCAAAATTTTTAGAGGAGAGAGGATCTAATTGAAAAGAAAAAAAAATGATGACTAATTAAAAAAAACTAAAACTTGAGAGATTAAAAACAAAAATTTACATGCCAAACAATGCTATGAATAGAAAATATGAGAGGCCAAATACGAAATTCATATTAAAAGATGATGTGTTTTAGTTTCTTTGTTAATTAATTTTAATGTTTATACTTGTTTCTAAGGTTAATCTTATATTCTAAACATAAGGATTCACCTTAATTTTTTAAAAGGTCTTGAAAACCTATTTTCTCAAAAAAAATAAACTTTTTAATAAATGTAGTTAAGCATAACTATTAAACTCAACTAACTTGGTCTAGTGGATTGACCTAATGACCCTGACTCAAAACTTGGTTTATGTTAAGGGTTTTTTTTTTTTTAACTAGGTGGATATTGACTTAATCAAATTCGGGTGACTTGTCAGATCAACCTACGATTCGACCAAACCCAGGTGAGATTAGATCAAGTCAACCTGCAATTCAACCAAACTCGAGTAAGTCTTGATTAGGTCAATTTCAAGATTTTGTTTTTAAAGTATTTATCTATTATGGTGTCGTTTTAATTAAAAAATAAAAATAATATTATTTTAAAATTAATCTGGTTTAACTCGTTTAACTCTCTGCTAAATATGAGTTTGATAACAATATAATAAAAGAGGGAAACTCCCTAATTGAAATGAAACTAAAAAAATAATGAAAAACTCAACTCAAACTAAAGAAAAATATTATGTTTGTTTGTTTGATTAAATTATTAACCAAATAAATATATTCAATTTAATTTATATTTATCAATAATCCAAATAGTAAATGGATATACTTTACAAGAAAACCACATCATATTTTCATTTTAATTTGAATTTATCAATTATTTATATATAGGCATGCTTTTTTTTAAAAAAAAACTCCTATGAACATACAAATTCAATTTTTAACTTTAAAGATAAATTTAATTTGAATATCATAACTGATATAATTATAAAAAAATCATTATCTTTAATGTAATATAAGTTAAGGTAAAGAGAATTTATTTCATTAATCTAATAGACAATGATAATTTTGGTTGTTAAGATCTAGGTCTAAAAAAAAAAAGATTATGTTTCAAATTCTTAGGTTATATATATTTATGGTAAATGTCGTCAAAAGAATGTAAAGCTTTTATTCTATGTTTGCCCTCGTAAATGCAATGATGGAGCATAAAACAAAGCCGGAGCCCATTTTTTAAAATTTCATCAGCCATTTGATACCCCACAACCTAGATTGAAAAGCATTTTCCACCGTTGGATTAATCCTAAAACAACATTTCACGAATACAAGGCAAACCTTAAACCCACATGAAAAACACAATATCATAACTCAAGATTTTATTGTTATTACAAAAAACAACCATTGCCAGGCCTGAGAGAAGATTGCAGGCCAAAAACAATACAAGAAACCCAAAAAAAAAAAAAAAAACGAGAGTGAGAGAGACCCAAAAAACATTTAAACAAAAAACCGAAACCCACGAATGTAAAATCGTAAGTACTTTGTTTATTGTTAATGTGAGATTGGCTATGGAATCCACACCAAAGAAAGCTCCTTTCTTTTCTCTCGAGCCATCTTCGATCTGTAAGTGGAAAAAAAAATAATGGGTTTGTTTTTGTTTTCCGAATCTTGTAGATTGAAGGCCTCTTTTTTGAATCTTGAAGTTTGTTTATAAAATGTGATGTTTGGGGTTTTTAATACTGTGGGTTAAAGAGTTTTGGATCTTTTAATGTCTTGATTTGTTGTTTGGAAGGATATTTAGGGTTTTTGTTTTGTTTTGTTGGGTTAATGTTGGAAATGTGAGTTAATTTTTATGATTTTGAAAGTTCGGGGCTTTTTAACTAAACACTGGTGGAAAAACAGAATTTTGAACTAAATGAGGTTGTGGGGCTGGTTTATTATGTGGTTTCAAGCATTATCTGGTGTTTTGTTGTTCGCCAAGTGGATGAGTGTTAAACCTCTTGAAGTTTGTTTCTTTGATGAAAGTAAGTTTTTTTTTTTTACTTAGTGGGTTTACTTTCCTTTGGTTTATTTGTTTTTTTTTTTGTTTCAGTTTTGGTGGATTTGTCATTCTAGTATTTGCTAATTGATTTTTAGAAGTTGATTATGGAGGAGACAAGCTCAGTTGATGTGATTCTGGACTTTCTGAAGAAAAATCGCTTCACAAGAGCAGAGGCAGCATTGCGCAGTGAGCTTGGTAACCTCCCTGATCTGAATGGATTCCTTCAAAAACTTGCCCTTGAAGATAAGAACTCGGGGAAGGTGGTGGAAGAAGAGAGTGGGGGCAAATTAACCTGTCATCCTCAGGGGTCAGGTCCTCAACATAGTGGCGAAATTTCTAAGGAACTTATTGTGAAAGAAATAGAGTGTGGGGTGGATAGAAATGGGACTGAAAGCAAATGGAAAAACTCTGCTTCTGCTGGGGAACGGGATGGTAAAAATAATGAAGCAATTGATTCAAAGGATACCGTGCTTGGTTTGTATTCATGGAACTTTAATCCAAGCAATGGTCCGTCTAATCCATACAAGAATGATGTTGGTACTAGCACCAGTAACTTCTCTGCTAGAGCAAAAGCCAAATCTGGAGAAGAGTTTATCTTAACTGGTGAAAAGAAAAGTTCATGGCTTGGAGGCAATAGTACCAGTGATGCCAATGCAGAATCCAAGTATAACAAAATTGAAACGAATGAATTGAAGGAACTTGATCGGCAACTTAAAACTACCGTTGCATTCTCTGCAGGTAACCCATGGTCTCAGAATGAGGAAACCGCAAATTCTTCCTCAGACCTGTGGAAAGATTGTTCTGTCAAGACTGTTTTTCCATTCCCCAAGGGGGAGGCATTGACCAGTTATGATGATACTATTACAAATTCGGACAAAAGAGATGGAAAGAAGAAAGCAGGTACAAGTGATCTTAGGGCAGCTATCAAAGAACAGGTGGATGAGGTTGGAAGAACTTTGTTCTTTGGAAAGTCTCAAGAGAGCACAGAGCAGAAGAATTTAAGTGGCTTAGGGTTTTCACTTGTATCTGATATTCCAAAGGAAGAATTTCCTAGGCTTCCACCAGTTAAACTCAAGTCAGAGGATAAGCCATCAATCAATTGGCAGGAAACGTTTGAGCGTGATGGGCCAAGTTCAAAGGTCATCAGCGCTGATAATAGCTACCTTATAGGTTCCTATCTCGATGTTCCTGTCGGACAAGAAATCAATTCTTCAGGTAAGCTCATATGATAAGTGTGATTATGTGACCTTTTATGCGGATTTTTTCAGGGGTTTAGAGTTTTTCCTAGTTATTGTTTATTGATTCAGAAAGTGAAGGCAGCGAAAAAAGAAAGAAAGAAAGAACTCTTGTCATCCATCAACATTGAAACTCACTTTGCATAAAACATTCTACTATTTTCAACTTGTTAGGATATTATTTTAACATTAAAGATGGCTAGCCAGTTTAGGTGGTTGAATCTTATCAATAAGGTAGTATATACTTGATTATTTATACCTATCTTGTTGTTGTGAAACTAGCGTCATCTCTTTAACACCAACAACTAAGGGAAACGTTCTGTTTTACTGTTAAAGAAGTTGAATGTTTATATCTTATGCTGATCGAAAATTTACAGTTTTTTTTTCCCATATTCATGCTAAAAAGGATAGCTGCAACTCAGGTGTAAGAGTCTGGGGCGCCTTACCCATTTGGTTTTACCCTAATAAAGGGATAAAGGCATGCTAACGTGTTTAAGTTTTTATTGTCACTTATACATGAAGATCCATTTTGCCTCTTTTGATGTAAGACAAAATATTTGCTAAAGAAGTAGAGATTACAGCATGATCATCATCCTCCCAGCATATTCATATATTATATCAGCGCTTTCAGTTCTTCAATGATTTAGGAGCTCAAATTTTTAGGAATGAAGCTCATCTTGTATCTTTTGGTTTTGGAACACGAATCTCTTTGCTTTCCGGTTTCCTATGGCATGTAGGGTGTAAAACAGGGAACATATAGTCAATTGGTTGTATTTTATTAAATGAATTATGTTAACTATATAGTGCAATAAATTCAGATTACCTATCCTTTTCCATTTTCTACATAATTTCTCCCCTCTGGTGATTTCTCGTCTTAATTTTGCCTGGTAATTGATGATCCAGGTGGAAAAAGGATTGCAGGAGGCAGCTGGCTATCTGTAAGTCAGGGAATTGCTGAGGATGCATCTGATCTAGTTTCTGGTTTTGCTACTGTTGGTGATGGATTAAGTGAATCTATTGATTATCAAAATGAGTATTGGGATTCTGATGAATATGATGACGATGATGATGTTGGATATATGAGACAACCTATCGAGGACGAGGCCTGGTTTCTGGCACATGAAATTGATTACCCAAGTGACAATGAAAAGGGTGCTGGGCATGGGAGCGTTCCAGACCCCCAGGATAGAGTTCCAACCAAAGATGAAGACGATGATCAATCTTTTGCCGAGGAGGATTCTTACTTCTCTGGCGAGCAGATATTTCAAGCAAAAACTGTTGAACCAGTCACAGCATCAGATGATCCTATAGGGTTATCAGTGACAGAAATGTATGGGACGAATAATGGGAGTGATTTAATTTCGCAATATGATGGGCAGTTGATGGATGAAGAAGAACTAAGTTTGATGCGAGCAGAACCTGTCTGGCAGGGGTTTGTCACACAGACAAATGAACTCATCATGATAGGAGATGGGAAGGTTTTGAATGAGTGTGGAAGGCCACAGTTAGATGATATTTGCATGGATGACGATCAACATGGTTCAGTTAGATCGATTGGTGTGGGAATCAACAGTGATGCTGCTGATTATGGAAGTGAAATTCGGGAAAGTTTGGTTGGAGGCAGTAGTGAAGGGGATGTAGAGTACTTTCGTGATCATGACACTGGAGTTGGGGGATCTAGATCTTCTCACCATGTCTCAGACAAGAAATATGTTGATAAACAAAACAGGGATAAGAAGAAACTTAATAAATATGTGGTTGGAAGTGACCAAGACATGCATGCTCAAGGTAGAAGTCATGCAGATGGTGGGTTTTCATTTCCCCCACCACTGAGGAATGAACAGTTGTTGCAGGCAGGCTCTAGTAAATCTTTATGGTCAGACAACTGCAATGCGGTTGTCAGTGAAGAAACAAATGATCACTTGAATGCTTTGACAGGGCTTGATGACACATGGCGGCGGAAAAGCTGTGATTCCTCAACTTTTAAAAGTTCTAGGGATGAAAATAATACAAATGTTGTGAGATCAGCAAATTCTAGTCCCTCTTCTCTCTCAAATTATGGTTATACAGAACCAGAGCATGCCATGAAAGAAAGAGAAGAGAAGATTGGTGGTGTGAGGGAAGAAGATCCTGTGGCATCCTTGGAGGATGAAGAAGCTGCTGCTGTTCAAGAGCAAGTGAGGCAAATCAAGGTTCAGGAGGAGGAATTTGAAACTTTCAACCTTAAGATTGTGCATAGGAAAAACCGGTATGTTCTTCTTTGATGAGTTTATCTAAATAAAAAATTAGTGATTTCCGGTTGTTACTGATGCATTATGCATCTTGGGCTCTTGGGTATTAGAATCGATAAGATGTCTCTACTTCACATCCTAGAGTGTTATACCCTTTCACAACTCTGACATACAAACTTTCTTTCTAACACAACCCCCATATCCTCAGAATATAATGATATACAACTAATTATACAGGACTCTTGTGTTTTTTTCTCTCCTGTGTCAAAATGTTTTGTTTCTTCTGAGTATTCCGTATTCTCATGGTATCTTCAACTTTTTTCTCCTTAAACCTTTGTTGGCACCTGATTTGATATCTCTTTTGATTTTTTACTACCTTCTGATAACCAAAGAAGTGATTACGAGTTGACAAAACAAGCAACACCATTTTTATGGAGATTCTGGTTTTCTTGCCAACATTTAAGGATTGGGAGGGGGTGAATTGTTTGTGAGGGTTATTTTGAACCAGCAAAGATATTATTCCTTTCTACAAACAAACTCGCTGTCTCTCTCTTTCTCTCTCACACACAAATGGTGTTCTGACAGAATTATGAAATGGAATTGAACCTTTGGGTGCTATCTTATAAGGGGAACCACTTCTACCAGATTATTTGAAATGTTCAGTCTTTTTTGTCCAAATTTAGGAATTTAAGATCGTGTTGTTACTGAATCTTTCATTACACAGTATTTGAAAGAGCCATGTAAACTATTTTGCAAACCAGCCAGTGGAGCACAACAAGGGATGAGAAAGATTGAACAAAGCATTATAAAAAGAACTTAAAACAAGAATAAAGGCCAGAAAGATCCAAGGGAAAGAATAGGAAGGATAGGGTATGCAGGGGATGCTTTTGAGTGTGGAATGATTAATTTGTCACTCTTATTAAAATGAATATTGCTACCATGCCTATTGAGTTTTGATTGACTGACAATAGCTAACTTGCTAATCTTATAGATGTCTACAAGATTACGAACTCTTAGCAGCTCGACTAAGCCTCAGTCTCAAATTAATAGATGTGATACAAATCAGGAAAAGAAAAACAAGAAACATTGTGCAATTACTGAAAAGTAGTCTTCTCTCTCTTGCAAAACTTTTGTGCACTATGATGTTGCAATTTGATCCTAGTTTTGTTATACTTTTAGCTATTAATAGATGTATTTCGTTAAAAAAAAAGAAGCTAATCTAGTTTTAAGACTATTTATATTGTTGGAGTCATTTGGTGGGCAAAATAATGGTGTTCAGAAGAACAAAAATCATAAATAAAACAGAAGACTTGAAAACCCTTTCATTTCTCAACCCCTTTAATTACAAAATTCTTGTTGAACGCATCCTTATTAAAAATAGGAATGTAGACATCCAAGTTCCTCGGTAAATGAGGCTACTTGTGTCTTGTGATAGTGTCTTTGGTGTGCACTTGTAGGTCTTTGCTTAAGTTAATTTTTTTGCTTTCTCTTCTGAATAATTATGGTTATGCTCTCAAGGTAAAACATTCGTGGACTGGTGGAACTTTGGTGTTGTTTGGTTGTTTGGATAAATGGGGATGATAGAATAAGTTTATTTTGATCAATGTTTGGTTAGGATCAATTAAAACTTGTCCCTGGAAGTGGATATCCATATCCCAGGAGGGTATGTTTTGTTGCCAACATTAAAAATCTTGCTTTTATTGTTGTCTTGTGTTCATCTTAGAACAAGACAACTTCTTCTCCACCCTTTGTTTTCTATTATTTCCATTTCCATTTGCCCTTATTACCTTGCTACTTTACTCTATCCCAGCGGCCGCAATGGTGGCTAGTTGTGTGCTTGTAATGTTTAGTTAGGCACAACCTTCCCACTTCTTTTTATTTTGTGAGTTGTTGGCTTGTTGAAATTTTTGACAAAAATTGCTAATATTGGAGCTACATGTAGGGTGTATTTGGCCTTGTTAAAAGTCACAACACAACAACTATCCCTCAACATTTCAAATAATTATGATCTTGTTACTCTATAAATACAACGTCCATTTGTTTCTTTGGAAAAAAAAAAAAATTGACAATCATTAGAATGTAGCTCAATTTTTTTTTTCATTTGACAAGCTATACATACAATTCTTTTTTGTTTTTATTTGTTCAAGTGTTTTGATTAAAAGACAAAAACATACCAGTTTTTGTTATTTGTGTAAGTTAATTTTGCATGCCAATTTTTTTTGTTCATACCCACCTTAATAGACCAAAAATTACTTATGCCCTTATTTGTCATTTTGATTTTCAACTTCACTTTTATTATTAGTTTAATCAAACACTCGTTACTTGTTTTTAAACTCAACATCCCATAAACAACAATCGTAACCAAGCATCCATAAACTTTTATTAATACCTTTAATTTTTAGCACTTCTGCCTACAACACTAACGTTATTTAACTTATATGCACAACAAAGCCAAATAAAGCTGTGGTTTTCTTTACAAGTGGAGTAATATGTTTTTTTGTGGTGAATGCCTTTGTAACAAAAATTGTAACCAATCATCCATCAACTTTTATCAATACAACTTTAATTTTTAGCACTTCTACCTACAACACCAAAGTTATTTAACTTATAAGCACAACAAGGCCAAATAGAGCTGTAGTTTTCATTAAAAGTGGAGTAATATGTTTTTTGTGGTGAATGCCCTTGTAACAACAATCGTAACCAATCATCCATCAACT